>Ga0180009_10001168_pt1 | contig 32765 bp, 32 predicted proteins | sample OS_PC_MetaG_FD_123537 | JGI IMG/M metagenome (GOLD analysis project Ga0180009, IMG submission 123537) | Groundwater microbial communities from the Aspo Hard Rock Laboratory (HRL) deep subsurface site, Sweden - OS_PC_MetaG | ecosystem: Environmental > Aquatic > Deep subsurface > Groundwater...
TCTTTTTTTGTTTTCGTCCGTTTTCATGATATTTTTATTTTATCTTATTATCTGTTTTTTGGCAAAGTAAAGTGGAAAGCGCTACCTTTTCCTTCCTCGGATTCAAACCAAATCCTGCCTCCATGTTTTTCCACAATGTTCTTGCATAAATACAACCCCAATCCGGTTCCTTCTGTCTGCATTCTAACAACATTGTTGCCACGGAAGAACTTGGAAAAAACCCTGTCTTTCTGGTCTTCGGGGACTCCCGCACCCGTATCTTTAATCGTCACTCCCAAAAACCCCTCTCTCTCCTCAACAGAAACAGTCACCTTACCACCCACGGGGGTATATCTTATAGCATTGTCCATAAGATTTGACAAAACCATATCTATTCTTTCTCTGTCAAATTTGAAAAAAAGAGGAGTAGGGGAGGGAACATACTCCAACTTAACATTTCTTACGCTTAACTGCTGTTCAAAAGAGTCAACCACCCCTCTTATAACTTTATCCAAATCATACATAGACACCTTCAAGCCGAATTTACCCTCCTCAACACGACTGACATTCAATAAATCATTCACCAAATGAATCATTCTCTCATTTGCGGTATACCCTTTTGATAAAAAATCATGCTGTTTGGTGGAAATTTTACCAACGTCGCCATTCAGTGTCATTTTTAATATCCACTTAACAGACGAGAGGGGAGTTCTTAGTTGATGGGCGGCTATTGAAATAAACTCTGTTTTCATCTTGCCCACAAACTCCTCTCTTTCCCTTTGTTCTTTCAATCTCAAAACCATTTCATTAAAAGCCATAGCTAATTCACCAAGCTCATCTTTTGATTTTATTCTGAATCTGATGTTGTAATTGCCAACGGAAACCTGTTTGACGCCTTTAACCAAGGAGGAGAGGGGTCTGGTAATTCCATACGCAACCAATGAGCTGGCAAACACAATGAGAATTACCAAAAGAAATAAAATCAGGAATATCTGCATTAAAATATTCTGTTTCAGCTGCGCCGCTTCCGGGTTCGCAAAAACACTTTCGCCCCCCAAGCTAACTAAAAAGCCCTGATATGTGGAGATAGTTAAAAAAGCCGAGAAAGCCACGGGAACCAAGGACAAAAATATCAAAATTACTAAAATTTTTCTAAAAATGACGCCCTGAGGTCTAAACAAATTACTCATATATCAAGTGGTTAAATCTTCCAAAAAATGCTCCTCTCTAAGGTGTTGAAAATAAAATGTTAAGTAAGCCATTAAAAAAACCGCCGCATCAATTAAGCGAAAAAAAACCAATCCCCAGTTGGCAATAAGACCTTGTTCATCAAAAATACCGATCGCTAAATAAACAACAATAACTAAGCTGTAGAAAAAACTGTAAGGATTTGTGACTTTTTTTGATACTATCCATCTTACAACCCTTGAAACGGAATCAAAAACAACGGCAAAAAGAAGGGGGGCAAGCATACAAACAAAAATAGCAAAAGCATATTCGTTCGGCTGAAACTTGCTTGCAAAATAAGTAACTTCGCCCTCCACGATACCATATTTAATAAAAGAAAGCATCGCCAAAATTACGGCAAAAATATACACGGCGGTTATGTATGTCGCAAGACCTCTCTTGTAAAACATTTTACGGGTCAAGTAATAAGCCAATACGGGACCGGTGCAAAAAACAAAAAACTGGTCCACGATAAAAAACACGCGCTGTAACATTTCGTACCCCAACCAACTGGCAAAAAGCTCAAGAGCCACGAAAAACCACACGACGCCCGTGACTACTAGAAAATAAGAATAGGCGGTCAAATTTTCGTCCTCTTTCTTTTTTCGTTTGAAAATAAAAAGCCCCGAGACAAGAGCGCTGGTGGAAACCAAAAGAGAAACTAGACCAGTAAAGAGCATTCCTGTGTTATGCATCATTTTATGTTACCCCAATTATCGCCAATAAGAACATCCACCAAGATGGGCGCGTCAAGCGAATCCTCTTTTTCCATTTCCTCCTTTATGGAGCGCGTCGCCTTTTTTATTATATCATCTTTCACTTCAAAAAGAAGTTCGTCGTGCACCTGAAGTATCATTTTTACCGATTTTGGAAACTTCTTCTTTATTAATTCATCTACTCTTACCATCGCGATTTTCATAATATCGGCGGCCGTCCCCTGTATCGGCGCATTAATGGCCATACGTTCAGCCTCTTTGCGAATAAAAATTATTGGCGACTTAATCTCCGGAAGGTATCTTCGCCTGCCAAAAAGCGTTTCCGCAAAGCCGTTCTCTCTGACTTTTTCTTTTGTATCCTCCATGTATTTTCCCATTCCTGAAAAATCACTAAAATATTCATTATAAAAAGTTTCCGCTTCCTCCTTGGAACATTCCAAATTTTTTTTCAAACTATTAATCCCCATGCCATAAATGATGCCAAAATTAATGATTTTTGCCCTACGCCTCATCTCCCTGTCAACTTTTTCAAAAGGGACATTAAAAACTTCAGACGCAACTTTGGTATGAATATCGTCGCCTCTCAAAAACGCTTCTTTTAATTTTTTATCGCCACTCAATGAAGCCGCCACCCTTAATTCAATCTGCGAATAGTCAAAAGAAACAATTTTCCATCCCTTCGGAGCAACAAAAGCGCAACGCACCACTTTACCAAGGCTTGTTCTCGTCGGAATATTTTGCATATTTGGTTCCGAAGAAGAAAGCCTCCCTGTAACCGTGCCCGTCTGATTAAAAACTGTGTGAATTTTACTTTCCGCATCTGTCAGATTGGGTAAATTGTCTATATATGTTGACGTTAGTTTAGCAAGTTCCCTGTGTAAAAAAATCTCTTTGACAATTGGGTGAGCCTCTTTGATTTTCTCTAATTCCGAGAATCGTGTAGACAACGTTCCCTGCCCTGTTCGCCTCACCCCTTTGGAAGAAATGCCCATTTTCTGAAAAAGAACTTCTGATAATTGTTTGGGTGAATTGATGTTAAATTCTTCGCCGGCAAGTTTCCAAATGTCGCTCTGAATTTTCTCAAGTTTTTTGTGATACTCAACAGAAAGTTTCTTGAGATAAGGTATATCCAGCAAAAAACCTTTTTCGCTCATCTCCGAAAGTATTCTAATCAAAGGCATTTCTATATTCAAAAATAAATTTTCAAGGTTATCTTTTTTTATTGCCTGCCATAATATTTTTTTTACATCCTCAATAGAATCAGTCTTTGTAAAATTGAAAATATCGTCAAGAGAAGGATTAACTCTACGCGAGTCCAATAGCCAAAAAGCTACCTTTAATTCTTCTTTTTGCTCTTCAGACAATAACCCCTCTCCGGTATCGGTCTTCCTCTTGGGACCCGTTACTTCAGAGGGAAGTCGCGCCAAAAGACTTCTAAAGCCATTTTCCTGAAAAAAGTTTTTTATTTTTTCCGCATCAAAATCTAACAACCATGCGGAACCGGAAAAAGAAAAAGATATGGGAACATCCCCTCTGGTTTCGGCCAATTCTTTGCTAAAAAAAGCTTCTTCTTTATTTTCTTTTAAAAGATTAATAATCCTTGGTGTGATTCCCGCTTTTTTGAAAGATTCTTCGTCTTTTGAAAGTTTTTTATAGATATTATCAAGAGAACCAAAATTTTGAATCAAAATTTCAGCCGTCTTTTCTCCAATGCCAGGAATTCCAATTATATTATCGGAAGGATCTCCCCGTAGACCCTTAAAATCAGGAAGCATTTTAGGAGAGAAACCAAATCTTTTTTTAACCGCCTCGGTGTCATACAAAACAGCTTCTTTGATGCCTTTTTTCATGGCGTAAACACCAACTCCAGATTGAACCAATTGGAGCGTATCAAGGTCGCCGGTAACTATAATCGTTTTCAATTCTTTTTCTTTCTTAACTTGTGCAACAATAGTTGCAAGGACATCGTCCGCCTCAAAACCCGCCTTTTCATAAATAGGAACACCGAAGAAACCAAGAATTTCTTTTGATTTTCCAATTTGGGGAATCAGTTCTCTATCCATTTTGGGTCTTTGCGCTTTGTATTTTTCGTAGGCAATATGCCTAAAGGTCGGTTCCGGCAAATCATAACAGGCCACAAGATAATCCGGCTTAAGTTCGCTGATTATCTTCAGAAACATAGAAAGAAAACCGTACAAAGCGCCCGTCGGCTCTCCTGTGGGAGATGTGAAACTTGGTAAGGCATGAAAGGCGCGATGCAAAATAGCATGCGCGTCAAGCAAAACTAGAACTTTTTCCTTTTTGGAGGGCATCATTCAATTATACCCCCTCGGGAGATTACCTCCAAGAAATTTTGTAGTAGAGAAAAAGAATAGAAAAGAAAAAGAAGACAAAGATAAAAAGTAATGTGTTAAAAAGCCATCCCCATTCATCGCGAAAAGACATACCAATAGAAGCGACAAGGCCATCCGCATTATTGTTGTCCGTGTTTTCAGGAATTATTGAAGAGGGGATAATGGTGGAAGGGTTTATGATTACGGTTGTTTTATTCGCATCCTTTGCAACTCCTCCCAGTTCGGTTGTGAAAACATTATAAGCAACAATATTTTTGCTGGTTTCTTTTACTTTGGCTTTCACCAAAATAACTTGTGTCTCTTCTTTCTTAAGTTGTTTAATTTTCCAAACAAGAGAATTTCCCGAAGAGTCAGTCGCGATGTCAGGAGTTGACTCCACGAAATCAAAAAGGGGAGACAGATTATTTTTTATAACAACCCCGCTTAAGTCTGAATTGCCTATATTTTTCGCGTATAAATAAAACTCAATGATATTATCAGAATAGGCGAGAACAACCGATTCTGTCCCGTTTGAGAAAGATGTGTTTCTAACTTCCTGCCAAAGAGATATGTCCTGACCGGAGACAATGCTGTTGTTTGGGGAAATTTGAGACGAAGGGTTATTAGCCAACACTTTTGTTTTTTCGGAAACAGGATTCCCGGAAGTTCCAAAGACCAAAATATTGCCAACAGATCTTCCGCAGCTATTTTCAGCCACGATTCTGTAATAATACAAACTACCAGATTTTAACCCGGACAAAGATTCCTCAACATCTAAGGCAAAAGAGCTTTTGCTGACATAACGAGTTGCGGTCTTTTTCCCGAGGGAAAACGACTCCCCGTACTCAAACCAGGAAACAGTGGATTCGTTTTCAGGATCCACCGAGCCAACCAAAGAGGCTGAATTTTCAGTAATAAATTTAGGAAGCTCTGTTCTGACAACAGGCTCCCAGCAATTGTCATTTGAAGACGTTGAATTTGAAGAATCATCGCTCTTTTCCTTGGTTCTAAAACTTTCAGTTGAACCATAGGACACCCCGTTAGTATTTATTGCGACAGCTCTGTAATAATATCTCGTATCAGAAGACAAATTTGTTCTAGATGACAAAACGGAAATACGGGACGCGCCACTGCCCACAATCTGAATAGGAGTTTTTATGCTCAAGTTGTCAGGATAAGAACCAAATTCAAAGAAAACGCTCGTCTGGAAACCATTGGGGTCAACATCCGCCCTCAAAATGGCAGAATCATCTTCCACATCCATTGCTGACCCTGTATAAACATCCGGCTTTTCCGAAGCATAAGCAAAAAAACAAGGCAAGAAAATAGCTATTAACAAAGGAATTAATATAAAAATTTTTGATTTCATGTTAAACAGATTATACTATTTTATTTGTTTTATGTCAATAGCACGCTGTTTTTCAGTTTTGTGTTCAAACTTTATTAAAAAATACTCTTTTGGAAGAGCTTTTTTGATTTTATCTGCCCATTCTATCAAGATTATATTTTTAGGGTCTTTTATAATTTCGTTCCAGTTTAAATCTTTTAAATCTTCCGGACCATCAAGTCTATAAGCATCGATATGAATTAAATGGTTATATTTCTTGAGCAAAACAAAAGTAGGACTTGTAACATATTCTTTCACACCCAGCGCTTTGGCAAAATATTGAACAAATGTTGTCTTGCCACTTCCCAAATCTCCAACCATAGCAATAACGGTTGCCGTTTTTCTGTCTTTAGATTTACATAATTCTTTGGCAAAATTTTCCGCTATCTCCCGCGTTTCTCTTTTTGATTTTGAAATCTTTCTTATTCTTTTCATAAATAAATGTATAACATAAAAAAAACGCCTTGGGAATTTAACCCAAGGCGGTTTAGTTCTGTTTACCAAGGACCGTCCTTGGTAAAATTAATCGCGGAGGCGGTCGAAATTCGTTACATGCCAGACCGCCTGCGAGCGGTCGTCCCGATAGTGGCGGTTGTTCGGGACACGAATTTTCTTCGTAGCTGTCCCAATAATTTCGCCACCAGATCCAAACACGACAGCTGTGATGACCAGCTCACGGGTGGAGTCAAATTTGGAGACTATGATGCTCGTCTCTCCTCCAGGCTCCAACATGGTCGACCTCCCATACCTTATCTGAACAGTATAGGAAAGTCCGTTAAGTACCTTGATGACATACGAGTACGAAGAAACCTCGTACCCGGCGAACCTGCCACTGTATACTATATGTGGCACGCAACCACTTGATACGACACCCAACATAACCACCACTGTAATCATTGCAACCAAAAATATTCTTTTCATTTTTTCCTCCCTTTTTTGTCAATTTACTTTCCCCAATTATACCATTAAAATACCTCTTGTCAACCCCCACAATAATCTACCCTCACCTGAACACGATTTTTTCCACCAATCAATATTGATAGAGTTTTTTCAAAATGCTAGAAGAAAACTAGCATAAATAAATTTGAGATATGTTTCCTCCAAACAACAACTCCAACAAAATAAAAACAATCATAGAAAACTCCAAAAGTTTTGCCATATTACTTGATAAGAACCCCGAGGAGTACGAATTCTTGTCAGCGGAAGCGCTGAGAGGGGCGTTAAACATCAAAAACAGACTCGCCCTTGTCCCGTCACTAGGAGAAACAACCGCTCACTTGAAAGAAAAATGGCAGACAATACTGCAAGCGGAAACAAACCCCTCTTTCCCTCAAAGAACAGCGATAAAACTGCCCAAAAAAGATTATAACATAGAGCAAGTCTCCTACAAAGAAGAAGGCGAGCATTTATCCTTTATAATAACATCCAAAAACGGTTGCCAAATATCAAAAGAAGGCATCTTTGTGGAAAAAATCCCCCCCGAAGTAAGCGCCGTATTTTGTTTATTTGAAGACAAAGAAAAAATAACAGAGTTTCAGGGCAGTATGCAGTTGCCGGAAAACGAAAAAATAATATTCATCTCGCCAAATGAAAAAACACTGACAGAAAAAATTTTTGGCATAATAAAAATCCTAGACGAAAACCTCATTTCCAATGAGAACATCTCCACTCTTCTTCTCGCCGCGCTTTCAATAGAGACAGACAACTTCTCTAAAAGAACTACGAAAGACACTTTATCATTAGGAAGTATGCTTCTTGAAAATAAAGCCTCGCAAGAAAATGTATTGAAAATACTGAAGAAAGAGAACACTTCTTCTTTCACTCAAATTCTAGGCCGAGCGCTTGCGCGCACTTACGCAGATAATTCTCTAGATATATCATGGAGTTTCCTGAACTATAAAGACTTCCAAAAAACAAATAACACCCCGCCTTCTTCTCTTGTTCTATATAGTATTCTGAAAAAAATTCGGAAATTTGTTGACCAAAGCATATGTATTTTAATTTGGCAGTCAACAAATGGAATAATGGCTACGCTCGTGTCCAACAAACACGACGACAAAAAACGTTTGTTTCTTCTGGCAGAAAAAATGCAGATAAAAATGCAAAGCCATTTTTTTGCCGTCGGGCCCTTCAAAAATTTTTCTTTAGCCGAAGCGCATATGCGAGAAGTCATAAAAGGTGTAAAATAAAAGTAGCAATGGAAACACACGAAGAACAAAAACAAAAAATAAAAAGACTACTAATAAAAGAGGAGGAGGAGGTAACCCAAATTCTGGCGCAGAAGTATGGTATCCCGTATATCAACTTGATTAATGTCACCATTGAATTGGATTATTTGAAACTAATACCCGAAGATAAAGCAAGAGAAGCTAGTATTGTTGTCTTTAGCGGGACAGGAAAGCAAATAAACGTTGGATTGAAAAAACCCAACTTGCAACTGGCGCAAAACCTCCTAAAAAAATTGACAGAAGACGGCTATAAAGTTCAGACCTACTTAATTTCTTCGAAAAGTTTAGAAAAAGCGCTGTCAAAATATAAGGAAGTTCCGGAATTTATACAAACAACAAGAGGAACAGTAAACATTTCCACCGAGGCAATGGAAGAATTCTTGTCTCAAACGAATACGCTGGACAGGCTCAAAGAATTATTTGATAAAAGAAATGAAAGTGGAGAGACCCGTAAAATTTCACAATTATTAGAGATAATGATAAGCGGAGCGCTAAAAACAGACGCATCTGATATCCACATAGAACCGCACGAAGATAAAACAAAACTACGTTTACGAATAGACGGCGTCTTGCACGACATTTTAGAATTCAACTCCCGTTCTTATCAATTAATAGCGTCAAGAATTAAATTGATATCTGAAATGCAATTAAACATAAGAGAACAAGCACAAGACGGCCGTTTTACAATCAATCTGAAAGACACAAAAATCGAGGTACGTTCGTCAACGCTCCCGGGACCAAACGGGGAATCAATTGTCTTAAGGCTATTGGATCCGAACACAATAAGCATTTCTTTTGAAGACTTGGGCTTACAACCAAGATTACAAGAAGCAATAGAAAAAGAAATAGCAAAACCAAATGGAATGATCCTGAGCACGGGTCCAACAGGATCGGGGAAAACAACCACCCTGTATTCTTTTTTAAAAAAAATATCATCCCCGTCAATCAAAATTATCACTATCGAAGATCCCATTGAATATCACCTGCCAAACATTACACAAACGCAAACAAACGACAAAGAAGGATATACTTTCTCCACCGGCCTCCGCTCTATTTTAAGACAAGACCCCGATGTAATTCTTGTTGGCGAGATAAGAGATATTGAGGCGGCGAGCATCGCGTTAAACGCGGCACTGACAGGGCATTTGGTCTTATCAACACTTCACACTAACAATGCGATAGGAACAATACCAAGACTAATTGACCTCGGAGCAAATCCTTCTACTATCGCCCCTTCAATAAACGTCGCTATAGCGCAAAGATTAGTGAGAAAACTATGCCCATTTTGCAAAAAAAGGACCGAACCAAAAAAAGAAGAACGAGAAATTATAGAAAAAATTGTGTCATCTTTCCCCAAAGAAAACGAAAAACCGAGCCTGAAAAATTTGAAGATTTTTACGTCAAGTTCATGCGAAAAATGCAATAACATCGGCTATAGAGGAAGGATGGGTATCTTTGAGATTCTTTTGATAGACGACAAAATGGAAACGATCATACTAAAAAACCCGCCCGAAACAGAAATAAAGCAGGCGATGGACGAACAGGGATTTCTAAACATGAAACAGGATGCTATTTCAAAAATTATAGATGGAATGACTTCGTTCGATGAAGTTAAAAGAATTATTGATTTAAATTGGTAAAGTTCCTTAAAATCTCCAGGTAATAGTTTTTAGTGTGGGCACCAAAAACATGAGGTTCTCTAAAGGATAACCTTCGTTTGTTTTTTACAAAACAAACCAAAATGTCCTTAAAACTTATAAAAATAAGAAAAGAAACCCAAAAAGCGTTAGCCTTGCTACCTGGAGATTTTAAGGAACTTTACCAAACTTTATATCAAAAAAAGGATTTTGTCAACCCCTCTAATTTTATGGACAAACCAAAAGAAAAACAAAAATTTGAAGATAGGTCCTTGGATATAACATTGCGTCCAAAAATTTGGGACGAATACATCGGACAAAGTGGTATAAAAAAGAATCTAAAAATACTACTCGGGGCCGCAAAAGAAAGACAAGAGCCTGTGGAACACCTCCTTTTTTACGGTCCGGCGGGTCTGGGCAAAACCACGTTAGCTCACATTATAGCAAAAGAAATGGGTAGCTCACTAAAAATAAGTTCCGGTCCAGCGATAGAAAAAGTTGGAGACCTAGCTTCTGTTTTAACAAACCTGTCGGACGGGGACATCCTTTTCATAGATGAAGCCCACCGCCTAAACAAGACCGTTGAAGAAGTTCTTTACCCTGCGATGGAAGAAAGGTCTTTGGATATTATAATAGGCAAGGGGCCATCAGCAAGAACAATACAGTTAGAATTACCCGCTTTCTCTCTGGTGGCCGCCACAACAAGAATAGCCCTCCTTTCACCGCCTTTGCGTTCCCGTTTTTCCGGCGGGATTTTCAGATTGGAATTTTATAGTGAAGACGAAATCGGTCAAATAATAAGGCGTTCGGCAAAAATCTTGGGAATGACAATAGAGGAAAGCGCGGTGAAAAAGATATCCAGTAGGAGCAGATTTACCCCCCGCACAGCAAATCGCCTCTTAAAAAGATGCCGTGATTTTGCGCAAATAAACAAAAGAGACTCAATTGACGCGAACTCGGCGGAAAAAACTTTTGAATTGCTTGATATTGACGAAAAAGGGCTTGAAATCGCAGACAAAAATATTCTACTCACCCTCATTAACAAATTTAACGGGGGACCGGTTGGGCTACAAACTCTGGCTGCAGCCATATCAGAAGACACTGCCACAATAGAAGAGGTCAGCGAACCATATTTAATACAATTAGGATTTATAGAGAGGAGACCACGAGGCAGAGTTGTCACACCGCGAGCCTATGAACATTTGGGAATAAAATGTCCAACACAAGATAATTTATTATAGATTATGTCCGGTCATTCAAAATGGTCAAAAATTAAACATCAAAAATCAACGACCGACGCCAAAAAAGGTCACGTTTTTTCCAAATTGTCTCGCCTCATAACAATAGCGGCTAAGAAAGGTGGAGGCGATCCGGATTCTAATTTTGAACTAAAATACTCGGTAAACAAAGCGAAATCCGCAAACATGCCCTCAGACAAAATAGAAAACGCCATAAAAAAAGGCACAGGCGAACTACAAGGCGAGAAACTGGAAGAAATACTTTTTGAAACATTCGGTCCGGGAGGAAGCGCTCTTGTAATAACAGGGATAACGGATAACACAAACAGAACATCCAATGAAATAAAACATTTGCTGTCAAAAAACAATTCAAAATTGGCAACACCCGGTTCTGCCATTTGGGCATTTGGAAAAGACGAAAAAGGGAAGTGGAAACCAAAGAGTACCATAGATATTTCCGATGCGGAAAAAGAAAAGCTAAAACAACTAATTGAAGCCATAGAAGAACAAGAAGATGTCCAAAGTATCTTCGCAAACGTTACAGGTTTCATGTCGCAGGATTCATGATTATACTAGGCATTGACCCGGGATATGGTCGTCTTGGTTGCGCCGTCCTAAAGAAAGAAAGCAAACAAGAAGAATTGCTAGATTTTTTTTGTATTGAAACAAATCCAAAAAAGACCTATTACGAAAGAATTCTAGAAATTACAAACAAAATAGAGAAAACCATAAACAAATACAAGCCGGACACACTGGCGATAGAGAAGGTATATTTCACAAATAACCAGAAAACCGCATTAAACGTTTCGGAAGTCAAAGGAGTAATAATTTATCTTGCCCTAAAAAACGGTATGGAAATCCACGAATATACTCCATTGGAAATAAAATCCGCTGTATGCGGTTATGGCAAAGCCACAAAAGAACAAGTGAAAAAAATGGTAGCACTTTTGCTTAATGTAAAAGAAGAAATAAAAAACGACGACACAATAGACGCAATAGCAATTTGTTTAACTTGTTCAGCTCAAAAAAACATCCCAAAATAGACATGAAACAGATTTTCCCCTTTTCTGCTCATCAACCCAATTTATTTGACGGGGTCTTTACAAAATTCCTCATTTCTGATAGATATTAATAAATCCGTATTTTGGCCTACTGAGAGCCGGAAACGGTGGTATTGGTCGGATTATTTAGATAAGAGATTAGATTTAAAGAATATATACTAATATGGACGAAGAAACAAAAGGAGAAGAAACATTAGAAGAGGATGAAAAAAAAGAAGAGGGCGATGACACAGCAGATGCCACTTCCTCTGATGAAGAAGGAGAAGACGATGATGAGTAAAAGAAAAAGAACATATTAAAAAAACAACCCCGCTCAGCGGGGTTGTTTTTTATCAAAATTCCAGTTTTACAAACTTTTTCTTTCCAATCCGGACAATTCCGGGTTTTTCTATTTTGTAACGCGCATCATCTATCGTTTCCCCGTCAAAATCTATCGCCCCATCTTTTACAAGTCTTCTAAACTCTGCCGCGGAAGAAACATAATTATTCAATAATAAACACTCTTTCAGTTCCTTGCCTTTTTGAACCTTAACCACCGTATCAGTTTCGAAGAATTTTCTTCCTTGAAAAGTATTTTCAAAACTAGTCCGGGCTACCTTTGCCTCTCCTTCTCCATAAAATATTTTCACAATTTCAAAGGCCGTTATTTTCTTAGCCTCCATTGGTTCTTCTTTTAAAATATCTCTTACTTTACTCAAAGAAATCCTGGTATTGTTTACCAGCAAAATCTCCGTCATTTCGTCTGCCTGCGACATTATGGCTCCAAACATATTAGAGGGGGTTGAATCAATGAAAACACCCGTGCCGTGGCTCTTAGACATCAACTCGCCTGTTTTTGGGTTGGCAATCAAACCGAGAACAACCACAAACTTGTCTTTGTTTTTTAATTTCTTTAAAAGAGTCCTACCGGCAAGAGCGTTAAAAATCTGGTCGGTCCCGCACATCTCCACGTCCACACCCATAGCCACGCCGTCATAACCCTGCATCAGAGGATACAGAAATTCATTCAGAAACACAGGTTTTTTCTCCGCAATCCTTTTTTGGAACATATCCCTCTCAATCATTTGCTGAACGGTAAAATTACTTGCCAAATTAACCACATCTTCAAACGAAAGTTTTGAAAGCCATTCGCTGTTATATTTTATTTTTGGCGGGTTTTCTTTGTTGTCAAAATCCATCAACGGCCTAATGTGTTTTTCCCAGTTTTTTACATTTTCTAAGACTTCTTCTTTTGAAAGTTGCTTCCTCGCAGATTCTTTCCCCGAAGGATCGCCAACCATTGCCGTAAAATCGCCAAAGAGAGCGATAACTTCGTGCCCAAGTTTGCGAAACTCTTCAAGAACCATTATGTTTCTGGCATGTCCCAAATGAAGAGCGGTAGAGGTGGGGTCAAAACCGATATAAAACTTTAACTTGTCCCCGCTTAATAGTTTTTCGCGAAATTCTTCAAGACTTGGAATCGCGTCAACAATAATACCCCTGTCTAAAATCTCGTCTATTGTTTTTTTGTCAGTATTTACCATTTTTTAAGATTACCAAAAAAACCGCCTTTTAGCAAAAAATTCGCCCCATTCCACCAAAATCAAGCTGATTTTGTAGGAATGGGCAATTCTGTGGGATATCGGATATCCCACAGATACTCCCAACTATCAACATCGGATGTTGATAGTTGGGAGGTTGTTTGTTTTTGTGACAGAAGTTTGTGTGGTAAAATGAGGATATAGATAATTTCGTACAATAACTAGTTAGGCGAAATTAAATAATTTTTTTTCAAATCTTTTATGAAAATAGGAATAATCGGTTCAATGCAATTTACCGATAAAATGCTTGAGTATCGCGATAAACTTCGGGAATTGGGGCATGACGCATTTGTCACAGATTTGCATAAAGCAATGGTGGGCAAAACCGATTCCCAAATTGAAGAAATCAAACTTCACCAAAAATATAACATGGATGCTATCCGTGAGTTTTGGAGAATGATGCAAGGTGCGGATGCCGTGCTTGTTTTAAACTTTGATAAGAACAGTGTGAAAAATTATGTTGGTGGTAATACCTTAATGGAAATTGGTTTTGCCCATGTGCTTAATCAAAAGATATTTATGTTAAACCCAATTCCCGAAATGCCATATTGCAAGGCCGAAATCGAAGCTGTTAAGCCGATTATCATTAATGGGGATTTGAAAAAAATTATTTAACATCGCACAACACTGTATATTTGGTTCCGTCCCCAACTATGGAAGTTGAACTTCCATAGTTCACTAACTGCTCCATTCCATCAAAACCAGGCTGATTTTGGTACAATAGGTAATTCTGAGGGATATCGGATATCCCACAGATACTCCCAACTATCAACATCGGGTGTTGATAGTTGGGAGATTGCTTGTTTTTGTGACAGAAGTTTGTGTGATAGAATGAAATTGTCCTCCACCCACTAGAAAAGTAACATTTATAAAAATCTCCAATTAATCAATATTAATATGAAAATAATGATCTGTGGAAGCATGACTTTTGCAAAAGAAATGCTTAAAACCAAAGAAATATTAGAAGAAATGGGTCATTCAATTAAAATTCCGACTGATGCTCTTGAAATTGCAAACGGCAATCATAATCACGATGATCTTGAAGCAGATTATAATCATTGTGTAGAAAATGATATCATGAGGACCCATTTCAAATTTATTGAAGAAAGTGATGCTGTGCTTATTTTAAATCATAATAAAAATAACATAAGTGGATATATTGGCACTGCCTCACTTATGGAAGTTGGTTTGGCACATCACTTTCATAAAAAACTATTTCTTTTGCAAGAATTACCACATCATTCAGAACACAGATGGGTTCATGAGGTAAGAATAATGCGACCAGTTATTCTTAATGGAGATTTTTCTAAAATTGAATAACGCAGACTACGGACAACGCTTCGGGGGCACTACGCTTTCGTTACTATCTCTACACACCCCAACTATGGAAGTTCAACTTCCATAGTTGGTTTTGAGCATTGAATAAAAGCTGTTTTTGAATTAAATTAAAGAGAGTGAATAAATTACTGAAAACTATCGGTTTTCTTTTTATTTTTTTTATAATCGGCTCTATTGTCGCTGGTTTTTTTATTTTTAAATGGGTTCAGTCTTTACCTATTCCTGATTTTGAGTCATTCAACGAAAGAAAGGTTGCCCAATCAACAAAAATATATGACAGAACAGGAGAAAAACTCCTCTATGATATTCACAAGGACATAAAAAGGACCGTAATACCTTACGAAGATCTTTCAAGACACATCAAAAACGCCACCGTAGCAATAGAAGATTCCGGTTTTTATCAACACAGTGGCATAAGCATCACCGGTATTCTCCGATCAATCATAGTAAACTTAAAATCAAGCGGCAAAAAAGAACAAGGCGGTTCAACAATAACCCAACAATTAATAAAGAACTCTCTGCTAACGACAGAAAAATTATACACACGAAAAATTAAAGAAATTATTTTGTCTCTCAAAATAGAAAAAGTTCTATCTAAAGAAGAGATTTTAACTCTTTATTTAAACGAAATACCGTACGGCGGGAGTATTTATGGAATAGAGGAGGCCTCTCAATCTTTCTTTGGAAAAAACGCGAAAGATTTGACGTTGGCGGAGTCTGTTTATCTGGCCGTCTTGCCAAACGCCCCAACATACTATTCTCCCCACGGAGCGCACCGGGATGAATTGGAAGAAAGAAAAACGAGTACGCTTCAAAACATGCTCAAGATGGGTTTTATAACAGAAGAAGAATTCAATCAAGCCAACGAGGAACAAGTAACCTTTCTTGCTCGACCCGAGAAGGGTATTGAGGCCCCCCATTTTGTTATGTTCATAAAAAGTTATTTAGAAGAAAAGTACGGCAAAGACTTGGTAGAACAGGGTGGTCTGAAAATCACCACAACACTTAATTTGGAACTGCAAAAAGAGGCGGAAAAAACAGTTGAGGAATATGTAAAAGAAAACAAAGAAAAATTCAACGCCAAAAATGCCGGACTTGTGGGTATAGACCCTAAAACAGGCCAGATTCTCGTTATGGTTGGCTCAAGAAATTATTTTGACGAAGAATATGATGGAAAATTTAATGTTACGCTAGCAAAACGACAACCGGGTTCATCTTTTAAGCCCTTCGTTTACGCAACCGCATTCAAAAAGGGGTACACACCGGAAACAGTCGTATTTGATCTTGAAACAGAGTTCAATAGCTCGTGCAATCCGGACGGCACGCCAAAAGAAGGTTTTTCGGAAGAAGACGAGTGTTATATGCCCGGAAATTACGATAACATTTTCAGAGGACCTGTAACCCTAAGAAACGCACTAGCTCAATCAATAAATATCCCCGCTGTGAAAACACTGTATTTATCAGGAATACAAGATTCTTTAAACACTGCGGAAAAACTTGGAATAACAACATTAACCAACCCTTTGAGATACGGCTTAACACTTGTTCTTGGTGGCGGGGAGGTGACTTTATTGGAAATGACGGGAGCATACTCTGTTTTCGCCAATGATGGCATCAAAAATCCAACAACCGGTATTTTAAAAATCGAGGATAGTAGGGGTAATGTAATTGAAAAATTCGCAAATCGGCAAAATATAATATTAGACAAAAAAACGACAAGAAATATTACTGATATTTTGTCTGACGAAGACTCAAGAGCGCCAGCTTTTGGACAACACTCTTATTTGTATTTCCCAGACAGGGAAGTGGCTGTAAAAACAGGAACAACAAACGACTACAGAGATGCTTGGATAATAGGGTATACTCCAAACTTTGCGCTTGGGGTATGGGCAGGCAACAACGACAACACACCCATGGAAAAAAAGGTGGCTGGTTTTATTGTGGCCCCATTGTGGAATAGTTTTTTTAAAAAAGTTTTTGAAAACCTGCCAAAAGAAGATTTTCCGGAAATGGAACTACCTCAAGAGCAAGGACCTCAGGGTATTAAACCCATATTAAGAGGGTATTGGCAGGGAGGGGAAGTATATTTTATTGATAAAATATCAAACAAACTTGCCACTGAGTTCACACCAGAAGAAACAAGGGAAGAAAAAATACTCACCCAGGTGCACAATATTCTTTATTGGGTTGATAAAAATAACCCTACCGGAGAAAAGCCAAAAAATCCCGAAAAAGATTCTCAATTTTATTTATGGGAAGAGCCTGTCAGAAAATGGCTTGAAAAACAAGATATTAAAGAGGAAACATTGGACAACATACCAAAAGAATATGATGATGTTCATAAACTAGAATATATTCCTACTATAAAAATAATATCCCCCGCGCCAAATACTGTTATTCAAAGAAACAGCATACTAAATATAATAATGGAAATTAATGGTCATTTCCCAATAGAACAAACCGACCTTTTTATAAACAACTATTATCTGGGTCTAGCCACAACAAACAGCAACACTTTTATTTTTGATCTAAAAAATATAAAATTAGACAGCCAAACAAACTATCTTAAAATTATTACTCGCGACAAAATGAAAAACAGCAAAGAGATTTTAGTTCCACTAATACTAGAGGATTATTAGAGAATTAATTTAGAACTTACCTAAACAATATCTTTATAAATTCATTTTTATTTGTCTTTTTTTTTATTCTTTCAATAATTTCTTCTTTTTTTATAAAAATCTCATTTTTTAGCGCCGAAACAGGGGACTTAATAATCAAATATGGTTTATTAAAAATAATTTTGTAGTAATGGTCTGGTATATCCATATTAAGAGTTTCATTGATTGCTTTTTTTGATTCTTCCACAATAATACTATCTGGTGTTTCTATGTTTTTAAATTTAGTGAAGATAATATCTTTTATTCTCCTCATAAATCCCTGATAGGCATAACTAAATACCTGAAAGAAGTATCATTCAACCCTGTAATTAATAATGGTTTGTTTTCTCCACCAAATTTAAGTAATAATTTTTCCGAATAAAAAGAAGATAAACATTCAAGTAAATAGCGGTAATTAAAAACAATAGATAAGTCCTCACCACTTGTTTCACATGGAAGAGTTACTGTATGTTCACCTAATTCCGGGTTATTTGTTTGTATTTCTAAAAGATTTTCTTTCTCATAAATTTTTATTTTTATCTCGTTTAGTTTACCGCAAAACATGATAGCAGACTTCAATGAATTACTTAATTCTTTTTTGTTTAAAGTTGCTGTATTCGTAAAATCATTAGGAATTATGTGTTTATAATCAATAAAATTTCCTTCTGTTAAACGGGATGTAAATTTAATATTATTAGACAATAAAACAATATTGTTTTTATCTGTTTTTAATATCAAATCCCCAGTAATATCATCAAAAATTCTTATTATTTCAATGGCATTTTTGTAGGGTATTAAAAAACTGGATAATTTTTCGTTTTTACATGAAATCATTTTTTCTGCAAGACGAAAAGAATCGGTTGCTGTAAAACCTATTTTGTTTTCATTAAAAGAAAAAACAAAAATACTATTCATTTCCGGCTTCATTTCAGACAAAGATGTTGAATAATAAACAGACTTCAAGCCGGAAATGAAATCTGTAATAGGAATGACGAAATTTTGTTCTTCTTTTATTTTAGGTAAAATGGGGAAATCGTTAACTAAATAACAGTTTATTGTAGTGGATGTGTTTTTTGTTGTTAAAGCTAAATTATTGTTTATTTCACTAATTTGTATATTTTCATTATCAGGCAAAGATGATATAAAATTTGAAAAAAGTTTAGCTGGAACAGCAACGCTTCCTTTTTCTTCTATTTTAGCCGGTATTTCAATTTCTAAACCTATTTCAAGATTAGTACTTGAAAATTTTAAAGTATTATCTTTTGTGGTAATTAGCACGGCGTTTAATATTGGGAGTGTCGGATTTTTTCTTGTGATTTTTTCACTTAGTATTCCGGCTTTTTGTAAATTTTCTTTAGAACAAGTTATTTTCATTTTTTATATATTAATAAAATAATTAAGTTAAAGAATAGTATTTATTATTAATTATGTGGACAATCTTTATAACCCATTTATATATGTTAACAAAGGTCTTTTTTGTTTTTTAATTCTTTAACAACATGTTAATAACCTATTAATAAGACAGCGAGTTATCAAAAAGAAATCAATAGTATTTATCAGTATCCATCCGTTATCCACTTTTTAATTCTCTATTTATACAGACAATCTCTTATCATTTGTATATCGTTTTTTAGTTTTTGGTCATTTTTGTTGTCTTTAGATATTTTCTCACAAGCATGCATTACTGTTGTGTGGTCTTTTCCGCCAAATTTTTGTCCAATATAAGGGTAAGACCCATTGAAATCTTTTCTAAGTATATACATAGCAACTTGGCGAGGCAACACAAATTCCTTTTTTCTTGATTTTTCAAAAATATTTTGTTCTTTTATTTCATAAAAATCAGATATGGTTTTTATAATTTGATTGAATGTTACTTTTTTCTTTGATTTTGTTGAGGTTTTTTTAAATAAATCCTCTATTTCGTTTATTGATAAACTTCGGTTTAATAATCTTGATTGCGCCAGAAGAATATTCAAAAAACCCTCCAACTCCCTTATATTGTTTTTGATTGATGATGCTATGTAGTCTATTGCTTCTTTTGATAAATCAAAATTTTTTTCTTGAGCTTTGGAGCTAAGTATTGCCACACGAGACTCATATTCCGGTTCTGAAACATCTGCCATCATTCCCCCTTCAAATCTGGACCTCAGCCTTTCTTCAAGGTCCGGTATTGATTTGGGAGAACGGTCAGAGGAAAGTATAATTTGTTTATTATTTTCATAAAGAGCGTTAAATACATGAAAGAACTCTTCTTGTGTTTTTGTTTTTTTTGCTAGAAATTGAATATCGTCTATTATTAATAAATCATATTGTATGTAATTGTTTTTGAATTCATACATTCTATTGGTTTTTAATGATTGTATATATTCATTGGTAAATCTTTCTGTTGTTGTGTATTTTATTCTTGTGTTTTGGTTTTGTTTTTTTATTTCATTTCCTATTGCCTGAAGAAGATGTGTTTTTCCCAAACCGACACCACCGTAAATAAACAGAGGGTTGTAGGCTAGACCTAATTTTTTAGTGACAGCGATAGCCGCGGCATGAGCCAACTCATTAAATGAACCAATAATGAAATTATCAAACACATATTTTGGGTTTAAAGAATCTTTTGTTTCGTAAAATTCTGTAAACTCAAGTTGTGTATCTTGTGTGTCTTCTGTTTTCTTAAAGACTTGTTTTATTGGCGCTCTCCTCTCTGTGTCTATAGGGTTGCTGTGAATAATATAGTCTATAGACCTTATGGAAGGGTCTATTCTTCTTAAAGATTTAAGAATGAATTTATCGTATTTTTTCTGTATCCATTCTTTGGCGAAACTATTCGGTACATTTAGAAAAATTACGCCGTCTTTAAGGTAGTTGATTTTTGTGTTTTGAAACCATGTAACAAAATTAGCCCTGGAAACAAGTAGTTCAATTTCCACTAACGCTTTTCTCCACAGTTTATCTACGTCAAATATGTTCTCTGTTTCCATTGGTTTTATTATATACTAATAATAGTTCTGACGTAAAACTTGACTATCTGTTGTTTATATTCAATATGTTTGTTTTTTGTGTTAATAACTTGTGTATTACTTGTGGAATATTGATTTTTTGTCATTGCATTGTTATAATTTAAAAATGTCTATTACTTACAAACCAAAAAAGAAAAAGAGGAGCAGGAAACAAGGTTTTTTGAAGAGGAGTAGTACGCCCGGTGGCAAGAATGTCTTAAAAAACAGGAGAAGAAAAGAAAGGAAAAGAATTAGCGTTTAGGGTGTATTAGTATGTTGCCAACACAAAAGAGATTAAAAAAAGACGATTTTGATTTATTAAAAAAAACAAGAAATAAAACCTGTTCTTCTAAAAGTTTTTCTCTGAAAATATATGATACTGGTTTTAACCCAAGCCGATTCGCTGTTATTATTCCCGCATCTGTTTACAAAAAGGCCGTTCAAAGGAATAAAGCAAAAAGGCGTTTTAAGAGTGTTATGCAAAAACATACAAAAGAATTTAAAAATGGTTTTGCTGTCGTTGTTTATCCTAAAAAAACAGAACCGGAGAGTGTTTTTAACAAGATTGAAGAAGAACTAATGGTTGTTTTTAAAAAAGCGGGGGTCTTAACAGAATGATAGGTGAAATTTACAATATTATTTTTTACCAACCGTTGTATAACGGCTTTGCTTTTCTTGTGGATGTAATACCTTTTCATAATGTGGGAGTGGCTATTGTTGTTCTTACCCTCCTTGTGAGGTTTATTTTGTTTCCACTCAGTCATAAATCGGTTGTTACGCAAAGAAAAATGAAACAAATAGAGCCAGAACTTTCTGAAATAAAAGAGAAATTTAAAAAAAACAAAGAAGAACAGGCCAAGCAAACAATGACTCTTTATCGCGCTCATGGGATAAGCCCTTTTTCCAGCTTCTTTCTTTTGTTTTTACAGTTCCCTGTGTTCATAGCTCTTTTTATGATTCTAAAAAATGGAACAGTTTTTAATCCGGACTTATTATATTCTTTTGTAAAGATGCCGGAAAATATAGGAACGGTGTTTTTGGGTATCATAGATGTGACGAGATCAAGTTATTTTGTATCTTTTTTGGCGGGCTTCTCTCAGTTTGTTCAGATCCATCTCTCTATGCCTAAAGTGAGGGAGAAAATCAAAGACAACTCTTTCAAGGGGCAACTGCAAAGAAGCATGGGTGTTCAAATGAAATATATTATGCCTGTATTCATTTTCTTTATTGCGCAAAGGTTTTCCTCCGGAATGGCTTTGTATTGGACAACCTCCAATGTTTTTGCTATATTACACGAAATTGTTGTTGCCAGAAAAAGCAAAAATATTTCACAAAAAAATGACGGAAAAAATAAACATAACCAAAAAATTGATAGAGAACTTGTTAAACAAACTAACGATTAGCGCCTTTGTTGAGGTTTTAGAAACGTCAGATGGTCCCCAGTTTGTTATAAAAACGCGCGAGGGGGGACTTCTTATAGGGGAAAACGGAAAAAACCTAATTTCTTTTAATCATATTGTAAAAAAAATAACTAGTAGGAAGTTTGGCGCGGAGGGTGATGGTTTTTCTTTTTCTCTGGACATAAACAACTATCAAACAAAAAAAATAGAAAATTTAAGAAATGTAGCTCGCATTAATGCGCAGAGGGTGAGGTATTTTAAAAAGGAAATAGCATTACAACCAATGAATCCTTTTGAGAGACGCATTATACATGTAACACTGGAAGATTGTCCTGATATTATCACAGAAAGCAAGGGGGCAGACTTGCAAAGGCAAGTTATAATAAAACCATATTTATAGAATTTTCAATTACCAATTCTCAGTTTCGAAGTCCGATTTCCTTTGGAAATCGGACTTCGTTAGTTGATTGGTTATTAGTTATTAATTGTTTAATCTTTAGATTCTAGTTTTAAACTCCAAAGAGTTCCGTCTTTTTTGTTTTGGAAGATGAGAAAATTTTCTTCTTTGCCCGAAGACATATTTATAGCATCAAGGTCTTCCTCGTTCAATATCAGTTCGTTGATCCCGCTATCTATGTCTATTTTCCATATTGTGTCCGAAAAGGAGATTAAGCCCTTATACCAATCATCCGGGTATTTGGCTGAAAGAATTTCTCTGGGGACAGCGCAATAAATTACACTGTTATCAATTTTACTGAAAAGGCATTTTTCGGGAAGCGTTGTTTTGTCAAAATAGACAGAGTCGCTCTTATCTGTGTCATATATTTTTGTTTCAATAGAGTTATCAGCGCTTTGGCTATATAGTATTTTATTCGTTGAAGGGGAAAGGACTGCCGTTAGTCCTTTTTTGTCTCCAATAAGTTTTGTGAGGGAGCCGTTTGTTGCGTTTAATTTGTAAAAATATCCCTCCGTAGAATATGACGGTTTTGTCAAAAGCGTTATACTGTTTGTTTGTGGCCAATTGGTAAGGAATTCTCCGAAAAAAAGAGAAAAAATTTCTTTTTGGTTTTTATTTTCAAAAGAGGAAATAATTCCTTTTGTTTCATTTTCTCCAACAAGATAAAATATTTTGTCATTGTTTGGCGAGGACGAGATGGAGGTGGTGTTTATTGGAAGGAAGACACCTTCTGTTGATGTCGCGAAAGAAGAAACGGAAAAAGAGTAAACATTTTCTTTTATTGTGTCGCTGTTTATATCAAAATATCTTAAAACTGCTTTCGTACCGTCTGGGGACCAGATAATTTCAAAAAGACCGGGTATGGTTGTGATTGAAATTTGTTCTCGGTTTTGTCCCGAAGGGTCTATTTTGTAAAGGTGTCCTGTCGCTTTTTCAAAGTAAATAATTTTTTCCAGCTCTTCGTTGAATATCGCTCCCGCGACGGCGAAGTTTGTTAAGTGAACTAAATCTTTTTCTTGCTGTGTTGTTGTTTCGTATTTCTGTTCAATATTTTCTAAGGGGTCAACAGGGGAGACAACAGCGGGGCTACTTCCGGAACCGAAAAAAGAGGAGAAGAATCCCTCATCTTCGCTTCCTTCTTTTTTTTCTCCTTTGTCCGCCAAAACAAAAGAAAGAATAACTCCAATGAGAATTAAACCAAGCGCCGACGATATTAATATTATTATTTTCTTTTTGGTCATAATCTAAACTGTGGATAACTGATAACTATTGACTTTTTGTTTAAATAAAATATACTACGAACATACCTTCCCGAGGTTAATTCGGGGAAACTATCCACAAAGACCTGACTTGTCAGGTCTTTGTTTAATTTTGGCTATATGTTTTTTTACTCTTTGGGCATTTATAATTAAGTCGGCGGATTTTCTTAATTTGGTAGTTATATATCCTGCTTTTATTAAAATTATCTTCTTGCCTTTTTTTCTTAAAAAATTATTCAAATACACAAAGTCTGCGTCTCCAGAAAAAAGAAAAAAGGTATCATAGTGTTTTAACATTTTGATTGCGTCCACAGAAATTTCAACATCAAAATTACATTTTCTTATTTCTATATAATCTTTGCCGTCGTCGTCTGTTTTAAACAATTTTGTTGTTTCTTTTTCCTCTAGTTCTAAATAATGTTTTATTTTCTGCAAATCTTTCCAAACAAAATCTATTTTATCAAACACTTTTTCTAAAGCGTAACAAAAAAGGGCAGACCCTTTATTTTTCGGATTGCGACCGTAATAACATCTAACCCTATCTGAAAAAATATCCGCGAAATTTTTAAGTTTTTTTATGTCTATTGTTAGTCTTTGGTTTTTGGGCAGAAGTTTGTTGTCCCAATCCTGTGCATCTTTATCAAACCATTTATTTACATTACCGAAATCAATAAAAGAAAAAACTCTTCCGTACTCTTTTGTTATTTTCAAATCATCTTTTATATATTGTTGTTTTAGTTTTTCTAAATCCATACCAATATTATTATTTTCTTTTTGTTCATTTTTTTTTGTTGCCTCTAATATGTAGTGCAAATACAGCATACATCAGAAGCTTGTGAACATTTTGCACCACACTTACTCTTTTCCGTTTCCTCTTCGCACTCTCCTAGACTACTACAACGGGTGACACTCATACTAACCCGTAGGCATTGGTATGTATATGTTTTCTCCCTTACACACGCGCACTGTGTCTTGTCCCACTTCCATTTTTCTCCGTAAGAAGATTTACAAGTTTTTCCCTCTCCAAGACATTTTGTTTCCGTGCATCCCGTGTCAACATCCTCCATGCATTTTGTGATGTCTATATCAGGTATAAGATTTTCTATATTAATAAGTTTTGGATTTATTGTGTTTAATATCAGATAATAACTCACAGCTATTAGAAGACCTATTATGGCGCCCCATATATATTCCTTCGCTTTTTCTACGGTGCCCGTATTCCCTCCCGCCGTAATATACATAAAACCGGCAATGACTATCATAACAACGGCCAAAATGGCGGCAGTGACAATTCCTACTTTTACCATTCCGCCTACATATGTGGAAAGGGAAGGAGTCTCGGTTATCCCCGGTATTGATTCCAGTAATTTGTATTTACCCTCGGCCAAACACACAGAAGACACAGAGAAACTTAAGAATAGAAACACTGCTGTTAAAATAAAAATTGTGGTTTTTTTACTCATCATCAAAAATTTAATTTAAATTCGTTTGCTACTTCTTGAAATAACTTTCTTGTATTTTTGACCGTGAGACCTATAACAGATTCTCCTTCCATATTTAAAAGAGTTGTCAGTCCGATTATATTTTGACGAGAAAGGGGTGTTATCCTTTCTCCACCTGCGCTCCAATTAAGAGAGAGGCTCTCAACGTCTTCTTTCGGAAAGAAAAATGGTTCCGCTCTGATAACCATCTCTTGTTTTTGCATATCAAAGTTTTGAGAAATTGACCTCTGATACAATGGCCCTTCAAGAGGGTTCTCTTCGTAGAATAAGATTTCCGGCTGTTTCATTTTTATTGTAATTGTTTTTTTATAGGACTCCGTTTTTTGCGCGTTTGATATTTCAACGCCTATTTTTTCTGTGTCGCGTAATTCTGAAAAAGAGAAAGAATAAGCGCTTTTTCCTGTTCCGGAGGCGTTGGCGACGTTTTTATAGTCCTTGCTCCAATTGTAAATTAAATCTTTATCTTTTGGTGAAAACCCATGAGGAATTGCCGTAACGTTTATTTTATTGTATATAACCGGTTCGGATTTTCCTTTGTAAAAGTATGGCGTATATGTGTTGGCATCCCACAAGATATCCGCTTCAACGATTTTGAATGTTGTTTTGTTTTCAACCTGTTTTCCGTTGTTTGTTACTATAAAAACAGAAAGGGATAGTGTTGAGCCGATGGCGCCTGTTTGAAACTCAACAGTTTTTGCTCCGGTTCCTTGTTCTATTATTTTTCCGTTTAGGGTCCATGTGATATTTGATGAATCAACGTCAAAAGAAAAACTCACAATTTTCGCTTCTACATTTGTATTCGCGCCCGGGTATTCTGGCGTCATTCTTATCTCAAAGTCTCCGGAGGGAATCGTTATGCCAATGGAGCTTACGTTTCTTATTGGCATCATCAGAATAACAAAAAGAAAAGCGAGGATAAGTATTATTTTTTTGTCTATTATTCTCATTCTATGTTTAGTTTACATTAACTTAACTCTTTTGTGTATTAACTATTGTATATACGGATTAAAGCCACGGTTGTGTTTACAGGCAAGATGGAAAAAACGGAGTCTATTATGGTTCCCAAAAACGAAGGGAGAAAAATTGTTTTCAGCCCGGATTGCATTTCTTTACCTAAACTCTTTTTTCCGAAGAAATAGACAAACAAAATCCCTGCAAATATTGTATTGAAAATGATACTTAAAAAGGGAATAAGCGCTAGCACATCAAAAAAAGCGGCCACCCAAAGTATAAGTTCGTGTTCGCGGACTTTTTTCCAAAAAGAAAGTTTTTTTGGCGCGACTCGCGCGTTGGTGTTTTCTTTTTCTTCTCTTCTTTTACTTTCTTCTTGCATCTGCATCATTCTTTCATTTTCAATTGTTGTTGCTTCAGCCATTTTTAAGTTCTTCCTTAGCTTTTTTAATCATCAGAATTTGTTCAGGATTGGAAGTGATAATTTGGTCTTCCGTATAAGACGATATTATTTTTATAGCTACATGTTTTGTGCCGGCAAAAAATATTCCTTCGCCAACATCCGATTCCAAAAGCAAAAATTTTTCCTCGTCTGTCAGTTTGAAAATTTCTTGAAGCGTATCGACAGCAGTAGGGGATTGCTTGAGAAGGAGTTGTATGGAGGAGTTGTTTATAATAGGGCTACCGTAAGGCGACGAGAGAAAATCCCCGACATCCTGGGTGATTGTGGCGACTCCTAAATAATATTTTCTGGCCCTTTTTGCTATGTGTGTTAGAAAAGATGCTCCGTCAGGCGATTTCATTATCCACCATGCTTCATCAACGACTAACAATCTTTTCTTTAATTGTCGTCTTATGGTGTTCCAGACAAAATGAATGATGATGTACATTGCTACAGGTCGTAACTCGTCTTCCATATCTCTTATAGAAAAAACAATAAGATTTCTATCAATATCAACATTTGAAGGCTGGTTGATAAAGCTGGACCATGTTCCTTGGGTGTATTTCTTTAATTTTTCTGCCATTGATTCCGCCCCTTTCATGCTGGCCAAAACTAATTCCAGGTCGGAGAGTATTGGCGGAGCAGTGTTGGAAAAATCAGAATCGGCAGTGATATCTCTTGACGCGTATGTTTCCGTGATGGCTCTGTCTAAAACGGAGTCTTCTTCCTGCGTTAAGCCACCCATTATTATTCTAAAAAGTCCTATCAGGTTTATGACATGTGACCTTAGCACATCAGCCGGAGCTTCGTCTTCCCTTGGCATTGGCAAATCAAAAGGGTTAATGTGGTGTTTTGAGCTTATGGATATATTAAAATAGCGTCCATCTACAGCTTCGGCAAGATATTCGTATTCTTTTTCCACGTCTATGACGATGACATCTGTGCCTAGCATCAAGGACCTCAGTATTTCTAATTTCGTCGCGTATGATTTACCGGCGCCGGCTTTGGCAAATGTTACGGAGTTATAGTTTTCCATTGAGAAACGGTCAAACAACACCAAACTATTGTTGTGGCGGTTGATTCCGTACAGGATTCCTTTATTTGAAGTGAGGTCGGAAGACACAAAAGGAAAAAGGCTGGAAAGGGGAGAGGAGTTCATTTTACTATGCACTTGCAGTTTGTCGCTACCTAGGGGTAAAGTGCTTTCCAGCCCGTCTATTTGTTCAAAAAGAGCCGGTTTAATATAAACTAGTTTTGATTCAAGTATTGATTTTATTTCTTTTTCTGACGAGTTGAGCTCGTCCATAGTATCTGAATAGATAGTTATGTATAGTCCCAAACTAAAGAGTCTTTCTTGCGCCTGTTGGAGTTTGTCTCGCAAGTCTTCCACATCTTGATAGGCCGTATCCAAGACGGGGTCTCTGACCAGACCTTTTTCTTCCCGCATGTGTATCTGTGATTGTACTTCCGCTACTTTTTTCTGAAGTTTCCGCAAAACATCTGATGTGTCAATCGGGTGGATAAAAATAGAGATATCAAATACCTTATCCATGTTTATGACAGGAGAAAACCAATTTGTTGACAAAAAGCGAGGATATGAAAAAACGAAGAAGGTTCTGGTTAATTTATCACCCAATCTTAAATTGTTTGGATTTACTTGGAGCGCCGCCGGAGCGATAATATCTTTAAGTTCCAAAACTCCCGCGCTAAAAATTTCTTTCGGGAAAACAGGTAAAATATTTTCATCGTCTTCTTTCTTTTTTTTGTTGAATAGCATCATGGATTAATTGTTTGTGTTTTTAAATTCTGGCAAACTTGGTTGTTCGGTGTCGTCTGGATTGTACAAGCTATAAAATAATTCAATCAGCTCTTCTGTGTTTAAGGGGATTCCTTCTATTCCGAAGCGTGGCAAGGATTGTGTGATGGCGTTTGCGCGTTGTTGGAGTTGATTTTTGTGTTCTTCAAATTTTTCCTGTGACGCATCCAAGGAATCGGGCGTTTTTTTGAAAAAAGCGCCCAAAGATTTCAAAACGGAAGACCCCCCTGATTCCAGTATGGTTGGGCTGTATGGCACAACAATATAGAAATTTTTGCTGACTATTTTTGTTATATCAACGAATTCTCTTATAAATTCAGTGTACTCTTTCATTTGAACCTTTAGTAAATCGTTCACCTCTTCTTTTCTTCTTTTTGTTATTATTTCAAGGTAAGGTTCTATGTTTATATTACGCGATTGGATAAAAAACTGAAGAGAAAAATCAAGTGAGTTCAAAAAATTTTGGTATTGAATAATTGTTCCCGTTTGTTCCTCGTCTGACTTGAGAGAAAAGTTCAAAGAGGACGTCATCAGCACAGTCCTGAGTGAGTCATCTTTTAATACTATTACCCCATCTTTTATTTCTTTGATAGGGACGATGTTTTGTGATGCTTTTTTGTCGGTCTTAGTTGTCATTGTTTACCGTTTATTAGTAGTTCTCTTACCTTTTGTGTCCAAACTCCACGCCAAGTCGTTCAATCTTCCTTGGGTTAATTTTGGTATATTTGATTGAATCGGTTCTTTTTCTATGTTTTCTTGGGAAGTTTTTTTAATGTGTCTTTCTGTTTTTTTCCATACATATATTTTTGGTCCCGTAGAGTAACGGAGGGCTTTCTCTATGGTTTTGACAAACGGTTGTCCGTTCATTTTGTAAAAAGAGAGAGCTGCGGACAAAGCTCCGACGGGAATTACAAAAATAACAAAAAGAAAAAAGGGCAAGAAAGTGTAAAGCAAAAATATTGTCGCTCCACCTCCAATGAGATACAGAAACTGCCTTAATGTCAGCGGACCAAAAATCTTGTCTTCAACTTCAATAAATTGTGGGGTTTGAAAATGCATAATTAATTTGGGGGTTCCCTGTAAGGGTCGTCATTTGGGTAATTTTTTTCTATCGTTTCCGCTTTTGCTTGAAAAATAGTCTCTTTGCTTCTTTCCTCAAATATATTTTTTTGGGGGCTTATGTCCGCGCGCGATTCTGTTTTTTCGCTGTTGCCATGAATCCCTTTTAGGGACTCCCTTATCTTGGAAAAAATTTGACTGTTTATTTCATGCGCCACCTTGGCGGTTCTTTCTTCCTCAATGCCCAGCCTGCTTATTAAGTTTGGTATAAACTCATTGGGATGAGTGATACCCAGCATAAATAGGCCTGTTTCGTCTGCTACAATTCCTATTTCCCTAACATTTAATTTGTTTTTTTCGCCTATTTCTCTTAATGTTTTGGCAGCGTCAACATTGAAAATCATATCCTTGACCTCTTCGGGCAGATTTTTGTATTTTTCCAAAATTTGTTCGTTTGAGTATGTCATTTTTTACTTATTTTTCTTTTTCATTTCTTGCCAATTTTCCTCGGCTTGTTCTCTTGGGGTTTTTGTTGTTTCTTTCGTTTCTTTTCCAAATTTTTTGTCGTAGCCACTCAAAAGAGCGCCACTTGGACCGGTCATTGCCATAGCCATTGATTTATTTCCCATATCTTCAAATTCTTTAGCTAAGTCTTCGGCGGTATCACCGAGCGCTTTCAGGCCTTTGCCCAAATTCTCCGTGGCTTCTCCTCCTTCTTCTGTAATTTTTCTAAAATCTTTCATACTCATATTCATTTCTGTGAAGATTCTTCTTGCTTCGTCTTTGTTTAGCGTGTCACCCCTTTCTCTGAATTGTTTTAACCCTTCTTTTCGCGCCAGTGTGCGCTCGGTTTCTTTTATTATCTTTTCCGTTTTTTCTTTCTCTTCAATTCCTAGTATCCCCATCAATCTGTCGGCTGTTGGTTTGAACTTTTCTGATGGTTTTGAAAGCAGTTCAGCTCGTTCTCTCGCCGGCATATCTCTGAACATCTTATTTTGCTCTTGTCGGCCCAAATTACTGATATATTTAGCGCGATCTTCTGCTGGCAATGTCATTCCTCTTTTCGCCATTTTTTCTATTACTTCTTTTCTACCACCGACTTCAGCAACGCGTCCGACTTTTTCCGCTGCCCATCCGCCAAATATTGGAGACCCTGCTTTCATTGTTCGGAGCCATTGTCTCTCGCGACCTGTCTTGTCGGTTGTGATTGCTTCACCAATGCGCGCCACTGTTTGCCGCCCGGCGAGCCTTGCCCCTGACTTGCCTATCTTGCCGGCGTAGCCGGTGGCTTTTCCTTTGCCCCATTTCGCCATTTTAATTGCCCCTGCCGCGCTCGCTCCTCCTAGTTGTTTTGCTATGATATAGGCGCCTATCAAAAGACCCGCCATCATTATAAATTGCCATAAGATGTCTATTGCTGGCTCGTTATCTGTTACTAAGGCTACAAAACTACTTTTTGTGTTCCATGTTTGGTCGGTAACATGATTGACGACGATGTATATGAGAAAAAGATATAAAGGCGCGACAAAAGACTGGTTAAAAAGAGTGCGCCACCATTTTGTGGCATAAGAGCTTCCTATCGCTGTTCCAATGAAGGCGAGGGGAGCGAATATTATAAGGAACATTAGCACAAGAGTCCTTGTCATAAATAAAAGAGCGCCCATAAAGAGAACGAAAATCATTACAAGCATAAGTCCCGTTCCAAAAAATGTTATTTGTATTATCTTCCATAGGACACTATTCTCTGCAGGCTTCACGCCACCAGAACCCAAAACTGTCCATTCGTTAGTTACCGGATCTTTTGCCAAAATTGTTTGCATTTTGAATCCTTTCATCATTGCCTTGCTAACATATTCCAGGCTACAGTCTTTGCCACCCATTTTGCATATAAATTCTGTGGCGACGACATTTGAGGCGTCAATGACCACTCTTGTTATCAGACCGGAAAAATTTATAAGAAGAGCGGCGAGAATAACACCCAAAAGAAGTTTTTTATATCCATACGATTGCAATTGAAGTATTGTCGCTATTCCTATGAAAATAAGAATAAAAATAAAAAATAGATTTGCCAAATCGCGACATAGACTCCACCCTGTTTTCACGATTCCTTCTTTGTAAAATTTCTGACTATTCTTCATAACAGAAAACTCAACACTGTAATCAAACAAGAGTCCTGTCCAACCTAACAACTTTGACGCTCCTGTCATCAATCCGTTTGTCGCTTCTGCGAGAACTTCAAGGAATATACTAGCTGCCTCAACTTCACGCGCGGGCAAAAGAAAAAGACAAAGAGAAATCAGAAGAAACACCGCCACATATTTTTCTTTTTTTCTGATTTTGTTCATATTAGTAAACACTACGGTCGCATATTTTTGATAATCCTGTGCAATTTTCTAACTCATCGTTGGCGTCTTCTTTGGCTTCCCCTGCCGTTGTTAATTCGGCGTCGGCTGTTCTTTGGTCGGTACTGTTGTGCGCCCTTGTTGTAAGGATGACATAATATTCATTGTAATAGTCATAAAGATCGTCGTAGCTTGATAGTTCTGCCACTCTTCTTTTTAAATCTTGCAAGTCGGTGATAATCTGTCCTGAACTAATTATTTCCTCACCCAATCCTGGTGGGATGTTCATCTTGCCAACTTCAGTATCAATGTAACTCATCCTTCCGTTTATATACGCACTGTCCACTTCCATTCGTCCTCCACTGGCTTCACAGATACCTATCAAAACGAGGTATGCTCCATAGCAAGCTTTAGCGGAGGAATATGTTGATGTTGCTGTTGGGTATGTATTTTGTGTATTTTCCTTTGTTTGTTTATAAATTGTTTCTGTTCCTATGAGAGTGTCTATATTTTTTATCAAAATAGCTTTTTCTGTTTCAGGTGGTTCTGGAGTCTCGCCGACATCCAATAATCCGCCACTTCCCATTATTCTGCGCACTAAATAAGAAGCGAGTTCTGCTAATATTTCTTGTATTTCGTCAGCGACACCTAGCTTGCTCAATTCCAAATTCGTGGCGGAGCTTAATACATCTTCTACATATTTGCCCGGTGTTTTTGTTTGCCAGTTTGTGCAATACACTTTTCCCGTGAAGTCATCGTATATCTTGTCTTCTTCGGCGCACACGTTAAAACCCAAAAAGCCAACATTCATCTTTGCTTCCGTATCAGCTTTAGCTTTTGCGTCCGCTATCCTTCTGTCTTGTTCGGCTGACATTTCAAGATAAAGTCCGTAGGGATTGTTTGTTGTTGACTGCCCTATACTTATCCAATCATCCCATGATGAATATCTAAAATCGCCTATCATTTTTCCAAACTTCTCCACATTGTTCATTGCATCGGTTAGTGTACATTCGGGGTATTTGTATTCAGTACTTCTTCTTAAACGAAGGGCGAGACCTATATCAGACCTCCACGGGCTACAAAGCGCCGAATAAACTGTGTCGCTTAGATATTCATGCATCATTATGCCGGTTGCGTTATCCGCAAAATCCGTCATAAAACCGCCA
>Ga0180009_10001169_pt1 | contig 32750 bp, 24 predicted proteins | sample OS_PC_MetaG_FD_123537 | JGI IMG/M metagenome (GOLD analysis project Ga0180009, IMG submission 123537) | Groundwater microbial communities from the Aspo Hard Rock Laboratory (HRL) deep subsurface site, Sweden - OS_PC_MetaG | ecosystem: Environmental > Aquatic > Deep subsurface > Groundwater...
GGGCATTGGCCTTACTTTTACTTTCATACTTTTCATGAAGATTACAACCGTCTTTGCCACCAGTGGTATATTAACTCCCTTTCTGGGAGCCTGGGTCCCTAATATAATATTTGGTATAGTAGCCTATTTCCTGATCCGCAGTGCCCCAAAATGATCATATTGCTCTGCATCTTTTGGAAATAAATCCAGGAAATTCATTTTCAGGAATTTTGCCCTCTTCAAAAATCCCGTACACTGCGGATCCGCTCCCACTCATCTGAGCAAACAGAGCACCCGATGCGTACATCTTTTCCTTAATGGCTGCAACTTCCGGAAATCTGCTAAAAACAAAGTGTTCAAAGTCATTAACAAAGTGATCTCTCCATTTTTCAACCGGTGTATTAAGATAATCAGCCAATGCATTCCTGCCTGAAGAATAATCAATATTTGCATAGGCTTCAGCAGTGCTAACCTCAACAGGAGGTTTCACGATCAGGATAGTCAAACCGGCTAAAGACAGACTTAGAGGATTAATTATTTCACCCCTTCCGGTAGCAAGTGATGCCTGATTCCTGATGAAAAAAGGACAATCGCTGCCCAAAACTGATGCATGAGCTTGCATTTCTTCAGTATTCAAGTCAAGCTTGAAAAGTTTATTCAGCATCATGATTGTGAAAGCAGCATCGGACGACCCCCCGCCCAAACCCGCCTGGAAAGGTATGGCCTTATGCAAATGCAAATGAACGGGAGGCAGGCCAAACTGCTTCTGCAACCTGCTGTAAGCCCTGACAACCAAATTATCCGGGCTTTTTCCCGGAAGCACAATTCCGGTGAACGTATACAACGGTTCTCCGTCAGGTGAAACTACAATTTCCAGAATATCACAATAGTCAACAGGAACCATAATGGTCTCAATATTATGGTATCCGTCATCTCTTTTGCCATATACCCTGAGTCCCAGGTTGATCTTGGCATTTGGAAAGGCAATCATAGAACCAAAGTTAGCAAATTCCCATAATTCGCGATTTTATATTAATTTTGAAATCTGTCCCTTATAATCTATAATACATGGCTCTTATAAATTCCGTCATATCCTGGTTAATGAAAAAGAGGATACATCAGATTGATCTATTCATGAAGTATCCGCATGATGTGCAGTCGGAATGGTTTAAAAAGCTGATACAAACAGCCCGGGATACAGAATGGGGTTTGAAATATGATTATTCTTCCATCCGAACGCCGGAAGATTACAGAAGCCGGGTTCCTGTTAATGATTATGAAAGTTTAAAACCATATATAGAGCGCCTTATGCAGGGTGAACAAAAGCTGCTCTGGCCTACTGCTATTAAATGGTTCGCTAAGTCTTCAGGAACCACGGGTGATAAATCCAAGTTTATCCCCGTAAGTACAGAATCGTTGGAGGAATGCCATTTTAAAGGGGGCAAAGATATGTTATCGATCTATTGCAATAATTTTCCTGAGACATTGCTTTTCGATGGCAGGGGTTTGGCGATGGGCGGGAGTCACCGGATCAACGAGATCGACAACGAAGAATACTACGTAGGCGACCTCTCTGCGATCATCATACAAAACCTGCCTTACTGGGCAGAATTCATCCGGGTGCCAAAACGGAGCCTCGCACTGATGGATGAGTGGGAAGCAAAAATTGAGCAGATGGCTCATGCGACCATCCCCCATAATGTTACTTCAATATCGGGTGTTCCATCCTGGACACTGTTGCTCCTGAAAAGAATAATGGAGATCACCGGTAAAGACAGTATCCTGGATATATGGCCTAATCTTGAAGTGTTTTTTCACGGAGGGGTTAGCTTCCTTCCCTATATCGGACAATTTGAGAAGATCATTCCATCAGGAAAGATGCGTTATCTGGAAACCTACAATGCATCGGAAGGATTTTTCGGACTTCAGGATATTATCGGCTCCAAAGAACTCTTATTGATGCTCGATTATGGGATTTACTATGAGTTCATGCCTCTTGAAGAGGTCGGCCAACCCGGAGCAAAGGTTCTTACCCTGGATGAGGTAGAAAAAGGGCCGCATTATGCATTGATCATCTCCACCAACGCAGGCCTGTGGAGATATATGATTGGCGATACCATCCGGTTTACCTCCCTGAACCCTTACCGCATTCAGATCACGGGAAGAACCAAGCACTATATCAACACGTTTGGTGAAGAACTCATTATTGACAATGCCGAGCAGGCCTTAGCCATTGCCAATGCCAAATGTCATTCATCCGTCACCGATTATACAGCAGCACCCCGGTTTTTCGATCAGGAAAACAATGCAGCCCATGAATGGGTTATAGAATTTGAAAGACCACCGCAAAATCCCGATTATTTCTGTGAAACACTCGACAATGCATTGAAATCGCTGAATTCGGATTATGAAGCCAAACGATACAAAAACATGATCCTGAAACCTCCTATCATTCACATGGCCCCTGCCAATACATTTTACCGATGGATGAAGGAAAGAGGGAAACTGGGCGGACAAAACAAGGTTCCACGATTATCCAACAACCGCAAATACATTGATGAGATTTTACCCCTGTTAAATACAGACCATAATGCTTAACCGGATATTTGTTCTTTTGCTTTTATTTTCGGGATCAATGCTGATTGCCAAATCCTCCCTGTTTTCCCAGGAATGGAGTTTTACTCACCTTCAAAGCATAAAAGGTAATTTCACCTTTTTTACAAGTGACGAACTGGGAAATATTTACCTCGTGAACGGAAGCAATCTTAAAAAATATGACTTAAACGGGAACGCCAAGTTTGACTATAGCCCCATGATGAAAGGAGAAATCAGTTTTGTGGATGCAGGAGATCCGTTTAAGACACTTGTTTACTATGAAGACTTCGGGATAATTGAGTGGCTTGACAATACTCTCAGCCCGGTTTCCAGTGTCAACCTGACAGACCTTGGTATGGAACTTGCCTCCCTTGCCTGCAGTTCTTATCAAAATGGGATATGGCTCTACCTCCCGCCTTTTCTGGAGCTTTTCCGCTACGATCAGTACCTTGTCCAGGGAGACCGCTCCGGCAATCTCTTCAAAGCAAGCGGAATGAATGTTGAACCTGACTTTATGGTAGAACGGGATAATATTCTCTATTTGAACGATCCGAAACTGGGCATTTTTATCTTTGATAAATACGGGACATTCAATAAAAGGATTAAGACTGCAGGATTAAGCAGTTTTCAAATACTTAACAGAATGATTGTCTTCAGTGATAAAGACAAGGGAATCATACTTGATCCGGCAACCATGATGGAAGAAACATTCTCACTTCCTGAAAAGGATTCGAGAGGATTCAGTATCTTAACCGCTGGCAGGGATAAAAGAATCTTTCTGCTGATGAATGATGAACTAAAGATATATTCCATTCGCTGAACCGGAAAATTATTTATATTAGTAACGTCCAAAATTCAATACTATATGCACATTGCGGTAGCAGGAAATATTGGTTCAGGGAAAACCACCTTGACAGGGCTTCTGGCCAAACATTACGGATGGGAGGCCAGTTATGAGGATGTTGAGTCCAATCCATATCTGCATAGTTTCTATAGCGACATGCAGAGGTGGTCGTTCAACCTGCAGATATATTTCCTTAACAGCAGGTTTCGTCAGATCATTGAAATTCATAAAAGTCAGAAGCATGTTATCCAGGACAGGACTATTTTCGAGGATGCCTATATCTTTGCTCCTAACCTTCATGCGATGAATCTCATGTCGACACGTGATTTTGAAAATTACAGTGCTCTGTTTGAACTTATCAGTTCATTTATAAAACCGCCAGATCTGTTAATTTACTTAAAATCCAGCGTACCTAACCTTGTCAAGCAAATCCAGAAAAGAGGGAGGGTTTATGAAGCATCGATCCGGCTGGATTATCTGAACAGCCTGAATGACCGGTACGAATCATGGATAGCAAAGTATAAACCTGGCAAACTGCTTACCATTCCCGTTGATAATATAAATTTTGCAGATAACCCCAAGGATCTGGGGACCGTTATTGAGAAGATCAATGCAGAGTTATTCGGATTGTTTTAACCCGGAATAGATGAATTTTATCGGTATCATACCTGCCCGATATGCATCCAGCCGCTTTCCCGGAAAGCCTCTGGCGGATATCATGGGAAAACCTATGATCTGCCATACATACGATAGCGTTCATAATTCCGGAATTACCTCTCTGACTGTCGTTGCCACCGACGATCTACGCATTGAAGAAACAGCAAAAGCATCCGGAGCCAGGGTGATTATGACCTCTCCCGATCATTCATCCGGAACAGAACGCTGTGGGGAAGCAACCCGGCTTTTATTGCAATCCGGCGAAATCAATCCCGAAGACGTAATCATTAACATCCAGGGTGATGAACCCTTCATGGATGCCGGTCAACTGCGCCTGCTCACCTCCTGCTTTACCGATCCCCACATTGAGATCGCTACCCTCATTTATCGTATCACCAATGCCGAAGAACTGTTTAACCCGAACAAAGTAAAGGCCGTTGTGGATATCGATGGATCCGTTATGTACTTTAGCCGGTCAACCATCCCATTCCTTCGGGATATACCCCGCGATGAATGGCTTTTGCAACATAATTTCTACCGCCATCTGGGAATATACGCCTACAAAGTAAAAACCCTGCTTAAACTTGTTACTCTCCCAGCAGGTCAGCTGGAGAAGGCAGAATCACTCGAGCAACTTCGCTGGATGGAATATGGCTATAAAATATATAGCAAAGTAACAGATCATGAGAACCTTTCGGTTGATACACCGGAAGACCTTGAACAACTTATCTATATCCTGAAAAAGAAACCCAAACAATTATAATTTCGTGATATAAACCACCAATCATGAACATCAACACCCATATCAGAACGCTACTCTACCGGCAGGATAGTCTGGTAATCCCGTCGCTCGGCGTGTTTACCACGAAATATGAACCTGCTTTTTACGATCCCAGGAAAAAAACAATGGTTCCTCCTGCAAAAATCGTAGAATTTACAGAAAACAGAGAGGCAAGCGACACCATTCTGGAGAATTTCATTGCTGAACAGGAAGAGATAAGCCTTAACGAAGCAGCACGGGAAATTAGTGATTACGTCGGGAAAATCGTTGATGCACTGAAGAAAGGTCAAAGGGTCTTTTTAAACCAGATCGGGATATTATCGATGGACAAAGACCTGAAGATAGTTTTCGAACCCGATCGAAAGCAAAATTATACACCTGAAGCGGCCAATTCATCACCCATTACGATAAAACCCGTGAAACGGAGGAGATCGGATCAACCTGAAAGTCTATCCCAGATGCCTGGGAATAAAACCAAAAAGATCGTAATAGGAGCTATAGCAGCATTAGCCGTGCTCATCATTGCCTTTTTACTTATAGACCCATTCGGCTTTTCATTATTCCATAAGCCATCACAACCGGTTGAACAAAATCAGGAAACCAACCGGCAGGGATCGGAAGAACCACCGGCCCAGCTCCCTGATGAAGCAGTCCAACCAGACACACAACCCTTATCGGTAGATCAGCAGGCCCAAAGTGAAAAGACGGATACCATCCTGGAGTCAAAGCCTGCTCCTACCCCTGCCCCCGAACCTGAAATCATTGAGCAAACAGCTACGGAAAAACCCCATTTTCATGTGATCGTTTCATCATACGATACACGGGAGTTGGCTTCCCATTACGCTGACGAACTTGCTGCAGAAGGATTCAACACATCCGTTGTAGGCCCCTCGAAAACAGGCCACTTCAGGGTTAGTATCGGCAGTTTTACCGATCGGCAGGAAGCTTTGAAATTTCTTCGCAATATACGCAGTACCGGTAAACCTAATGCCTGGCTGCTGAGTGAATAACTAACCGATTTATATACTGAAAAACAGACATTGCTGAAGTGGTTAAGAAAAAGCTGTTACGGTTCTCGGAAAACCAAACCTTCCCGAACATGTTCCAGCCACAGTATGTGGATTTGAAAGACGGATATTATCTACGCGGGAAATGGAGAACGGATTTTTTCAACAATGATCATCCCATAACCCTCGAACTGGGTTGCGGAAAAGGTGAATATACAACCGGACTGGCTGAGCGGTATCCTGAAAAAAACTATATTGGCATTGACATTAAAGGCGCCAGAATGTGGAAAGGTTGCAAATATTCGAACGACAGGCAAATGACCAATGTAGCATTTATTCGCACCCGCATCAACCTGATCGGATTCCTGTTTGCACCTCAGGAGATTTCCGAAATCTGGCTTACCTTCCCTGATCCACAACCCCAGCTGTCAAGAGAAAAGAAAAGACTCACTTCCCCCGAATTCCTGGAGAGATATAAAACCATCCTGCAGCCTGAACACCAGATACATCTGAAAACCGACGATACCGGATTGTTTGAATATACGCTCTCGGTGATCAAAACTTTCGGGCATAATCTAAATTATATGACCAATGATGTTTACAATGCCGATGCACCCGAGGAAGTTAAAAACATCACAACATTTTACGAGGCTATGTTCCTGGAAGAAGGTAAAAAAATAAATTACCTGAATTTCAGATTAAAGCAAGACTGACATGGATGCTAATTCATCCTTTTTCGAAAAGGTATATGCAGTAACTAAGCTCATCCCTTACGGACGAGTCACCAGTTACGGGGCAATTGCCCGTTTCCTTGGATCCGGCGGATCGGCTCGGATGGTAGGCTGGGCCATGAACAACTCCCATACTGCAGGCCTCGCTATTCCTGCTCACAGGGTGGTGAACAGAAACGGAGTGCTCACCGGAAAGCATCATTTCGGAGGACCGGATATTATGCAGCAATTGCTTGAAAGTGAGGGTATAAAAATTGAAAATGACAGAATTATTGACTTTCATCGGTATTTTTGGGATCCCGTAAAGGAGATCTCAGAATTCAGAGATCACATTTAAACAACACATGGATAAAATATTATATGAGTAACAGGAAACATTAACACAAAGTTACAGGCGACAGGTTGCAAGCGACAACTCATCACTCATCACTCATCACTCATCACCCACACTACCCTGTAGCCTGTAACCTGCTACCTGCATCCTGCAACCATAGAGCAGGTAACTTGATATTAATCATTCTCGATTTTCATAAAAAATAAACTGAAAGTTAGTAGAACATTTAACTATTTCCCTATTTTTATCAATTAGTCTTTATCGAAAATTCCATGATAAAACATTCATTTTTAACCCTACTGTTACTTTATCTGTTCATTTTCAGAGTTCAGGCAGATCAGGAAATCAAGACAGACAATGAAAAGCCTGTCAGGCCGAAAGTTGGTTTGGTTTTGAGCGGAGGTGGGGCCAAAGGATTTGTATACGTAGGATTGTTCAGGGCTTTGCAGGAAGCAGGCCTGCATATTGATTACATCGGAGGAACATCCATTGGGAGCATCATGGCTTCTCTTTATGCCGTTGGATATAGTCCGGATGCCATTGAACAAATGATACGTTCACAGGATTGGGATATGGTTCTGAAAGATGAAGTTGCAAGAAGGTTTGTGGCTTTTGAAGAAAAGGAATTCATGGAGAAGTCCATTATTACCCTCCCCTATAAAAAGAGAAAAATTGGATTGAAAAGCTCATTATACAGAGGGCAGCAAGTCAATTTGCTATTAAATAAATATTTGTCTCCTGCCTATGACATAAAGGATTTCAGTCATTTACCCACACCATTCCTTTGCGTAGGCACTGATCTTTTAACAGGAGAAGCGGTAACACTAAAAACGGGATACCTGCCCAATGCGGTCAGGGCCAGCATGTCAATCCCGGGGTATTTTTCACCTATGGAATACAATGGCAAATACCTGGTAGATGGCGGAGTGGTAGATAATTATCCGGCCAGGCAGGTTCAGGAAATGGGCGCCCAGCTGATCATCGGAGGAAATGTCCAAAGCGGGCTTACTCATGATATCAATAATTTGCATACTATTACAGCAGTTCTTGATCAGGTTATTTCGTTCACACGCGTTCCTGCAAATGAAGAAGCATTTAAAATCATCGACCTGAATATTCAATATCATGTCTCACAAGGCATCATGGACTTTACCATGTACGATTCCATTATCGCTTATGGAGAAAGGGTTGCCCGGCAACATTACGATAAAATAAAAAAACTGGCCGACTCACTGAATGCCATTGAATATGTACCACTTAAAGAGTTCAATGCTAAACCCCTTGATAAAGTCTTTATCCGGAAAGTTATTTATATAGGTAAAGACAGGATGTCGACCATTTTCCTGGATAACTTTTTCGAAAAGATGGAGAATTCGGAAGTCAAGCTTGAAGAAATTGAAGAAACCGTTACCCGGCTTTACGGAACCCGGTTTTTCCAGCACGTGTATTATGAACTGGAGCCCCTGGGAAACGGTGAAGCCAATCTTATCATAAACCTGCTCGAAGGTGATCCGGGCTATTTCTCCGCTTCACTGCGATACGACAATGATTACGAGGGCAGCGTTTTAGTAAGTGCAGTTTTCAGGAATATACTGGGAAACCGGAGCAAATTGTTCTCAAGTCTTATACTTGGTCCCAATCCCAGGTTTAAAATGCTGTACCTTATCAGCAACGGCCCGAAAGTAGGGCCAGGGCTGGAACTGGATTTCTATTCATTTCGCTTTGATTATTTCGACAAGGATGTAAAAGTCAATACATTAAGGTTTATTAATTACAAGACCTCCGTTTTTGCATCTTCGGTTGTAGATAATCTGTATCGCTTCAGAGCCGGAGTACAGCTGGAGTATTTCAGCCTGAAACCTGAAATACCGGATGAGACTTTGAAGTCTATGTCCGACTTTAATGCTTATGCCAGCGGGTTTGTTTCTTTTAAAACGGATACCCGCGACAAGCCGTATTACTCCACTACAGGATTCGAAAGCAATCTGAATGTTAGCTATATATTCCCCCTTGGAAACAACTGGTCACGAGAATTATTCACCAATTCGTTCATGTATTATTTGAACTACAATCAAAACCTTCGTCTTACCAAACGATTTACGTTAAAGCCCGGCACATTCCTGGGTGGTACCTTACGACAGGATCTTCCGCCTATTCAACATTGGTTCGGTGTGGGAGGACTCATGCCGATCAATTATATGGAAAACCTTGTGCCTTTTACCGGTGTAAGCTTTGTGCAATCGATAGGTTTATACAGTGCCATTGCCAGGCTAAAGCTCCAGTACAATGTTTATAAAAACCTTTACCTGACCGCCCGCAGCGACCTGGGCTCCAATGAAATGGAACTGGATGATCTTATCAAATCCGAGAACATCATGTTTGGCTACGGATTAACCTTTGGATATTACAGTTTTATCGGTCCGATAGAAGTAACTGTGATGGGATCCAATATTAACTCTGCACCGGGACTATTCTTTAATGTTGGGTTTGAATTTTAGGCCACATAAACATATTTGGCAGATACCTTTCTCTACTCCAACACTTTGTATTCCTCAAGCTTCCTGAAAAGCAATTCTTTCCTAACCGGTTTCGACAGGTAATCATCACAACCGGCATCCCTGGCACGTGATTCATCTCCACTCATGGCATAGGCTGTTATAGCAATAACCGGAAGCTCCGGCCGGATATCCTTTATCATCCGGGTTGCCCGGAAACCGTCCATAAGTGGCATTTTCAAATCCATAAAAACTAATGCAATGTCCGGATGCTTTTTACAAATCTCCACTGCTTCCTGACCGTTTTCGGCTGATATTGTCTGAATACCGGCACGAGCCATCACTGTTTCGAGATAAAGAGAGTTCGATGGTTCGTCTTCTACTATTAAAATGCGCTTTTTATCCTGAACAGAACTGGTTTTGACAGATGATTCCCCTGTTTCTTTCCGGATTTCAATCCCGGTAAGAACAAGATTGACTGCAGTACCCCTGCCTTCTTCCGATTCCAGTTGAACGTTGCCTCCCAATAATTCAGCTATACCTTTAACTATTGACAACCCCAATCCGCTACCTTCATATCCTCTCGTAGTGCTCGAATCGGTCTGGATAAACATTTCAAATACCATTTTTTTCATATCGGCCTTAATACCTGGGCCGGTATCCTTTACAAATATTTCAAAGTTTTTATCTGAAATTTTATATCCAAGAGTAACAGATCCTTTACGGGTAAACTTAACGGCATTATCAACCAGATGTGCCATAGCTTTCCGGAGTAATTCCTCATCGGAAAATATCATCCATTTTGACTCTTTAGGTAAATCTATTATGAGCTCCAGGTTTTTTGCATTGCATTTGGAAACAAACTGATCCATCAAACGCATAATAAGATTTTGTATTCCGAAAGTCTTCTTATTCACCACCATGCTCCCTGAAGTAAGAAGGGAAATGTCCATGTAATCATTAATGGTATTCAGCAGGCGGTCGCTGCTTGCACGAAGAAGATTTAGGAAGGCTGATTTCTCGTCCCCTGTGATATCTTCCTTGGATATTAGGTCAGCAAAACCCATAATGCCATTCAACGGAGTACGAATCTCATGAGAGATATTATTCAAAAAAGCGGTTTTCAGACGGTTTGCCGCTTCTGCTTTATCACGGGCTTCGATGAGATCCCCGATCATTTTCTTTTTCTCTGTTATATCTTCTTTCAAAGAAACAAAATGAGTTATCACTCCTTCATCGTTAAATATCGGGCTGATGGATGCCTGTTCCCAGAAAAGATCTCCATTCTTCCTTTTATTCAGGAATTCTCCAACCCATTCCTTTCCGGATAATATCGTATCCCACAGGTTTTTATAGAATTCTTGTGTTTGCTTGCCTGATTTGAGAATACTAGGATTCTTACCCAAAACTTCTTCCAGGCCATATCCGGTTAATTCGGTAAACTTTGGATTAACATATTCAATATTTCCATTGATATCTGTGATCACAACACTTACCGGACTCTGTGTCACAGCCTTGGATAGTTTTATCGCCGATTCTTCTGATTTCTTACGCTCAATATATAAGCTTAACTGAGAGGCTATAATTTCCAGAACCTCCACACTCGATTGATTGTAAGCCGCCGGATTATCATAACTTTGAAGAACTATAGCCCCGATCACCCTTCCTTCTATAATCAGGGGAACCCCGAGCCATTGTTCCGCCCTTGCTCCATATAAATTGATCTCCTTCTTCCTGGAAAGCGCCAGGATTTCTTCTTTTGATAACAATATCGATCTTTTTTCAGTAATGACCTTTCCGGTCAACGACTTCTCCACAGGCCATGACTGAGGATCTTCCCCCTTTTCGTCATATTCAAAGGGACTAAATAACATATTCGTATCCTCTTTATAGAAGGCTATAAATACATTCCGTGTATCAAGAAGAGCACTCAGTTCATGCCTGGCGACTTCATATAACTCATTCAGAGTTCTGGCAGTTACCAGGGAATGGGCAATTTTATACTGCATTTCCTGGATTATCTCTGATTTCTTGCGCGAAGTGATATCATTAATACTTGACAGGATGTATTTTTCCGTTCCAATAGATATAATTCCCGAGGAATACAATCCGGTCAATTGCTCTCCCGACTTTTTCCTGAAAAGGAATTCTTTACCACTAACCATCCTTCCTTGCAGCATTTCATTTACAACGTATTTCCTGTCTTCTTCATTTACCCACAATTGAAGATCTATAGTGGTAAAACCAATGATTTCTTTTCGGGTATATCCGGTAATATTGAAAAACTCTTCATTAACTTCAATAATCTTCCCGTCGGATGGACGTGTTATGGTTATGGCATAAGGGGAAGACTTAAATGCCATGGCAAATTTCTCCTCGCTCTGCCTGATTTCCTTTTGTATTTTCCTGTCCTCCGATTGGTCCCTGAAAACCAGGACAGCACCTATGATCTCCCCCTTCTCATCTTTTATGGGAGCCCCACTGTCGGCAATGGGTATCTCTGTTCCATCTTTCCGGACAAGCAATGTATGATTTGCCAGCCCTATTATTACTCCTTCCTGGATAACCCTGTCAACGGGATTTTCAACCCTGGTGCGTGTTTCTTCATTTATAATATTAAACACTTCTAAAATATTCTTACTTCTGGCATGTTTCTGTACCCATCCGGTTAAATCTTCAGCAATGGGATTGAGATATTGTATCCGGCCTTTTGTGTCAGTAGCCATTACTCCATCTCCGATATTATCCAATATGATCCTGAATTCTTCCTGGCTAAGCCATAAGCTTTTGTAAATATTGGCCTGCCGGTTCCTGTAAATCCAGGAAACACTCATTATTACCAGTGATACACTTAAAATCACAAATATCAATATACCCGGCATTTTTTTATGCAGAGGACCATAAATCTCTGAAACATCATACTTTGCTATCATATACCAGGGAGTTTCCGGTACCCTCTTTATAAAGGCAAGCACTTTTTCACCCCTGTAATCCAAACCTTCCACAAAACCCTCCTGACCCTTTACGGCTTTCACCGCAGGAAGGTCGTTGTCCGATAAGGATGCTTTCAGGTTCAATGCCGATCCGGGCTTATGCCTGAGATCATTCAGAAAGACCACACTGTCTCCATCCTGCCTGATAATAAATGTCTCAGCCGTGATACTTTTAGATGGCCATGATTGCATCAAAGGAAATATAAAGGTTTCGGGTTGCATACGCATGACCAGTACAGCAAAGACCTTACCCGATTTGTCCGTTAAAGGAGCCAGAACATCGTAATGTATTGACTGACCTTCACGGCAAAAATAAAAATCAGTGCTCATAATTACCCCCTGCTCCGCAACACCGGTAATCATCTTTTGGGTAACCTCTCCAAAACTATCCAGGTTGCTTCCCGTTCCATGAAAAAGCTCTCCCTCAGGTGAAGCCAGAAATATTGCTTCATAATTATACTCATCCTTAGGTAGCTTGAGATCTTCAATAATTGGCTCCAGTAATTCAGGATTATCCCTGTCGTTAATCCATTGCATTATTCTTTCTTTCAGGAATCTCCGGGAAGCAATAACCCTGGCATCGGATATCCTTTCATTTTTCCAGCTTATTAACTGATTGGTTTTTAGGTTTGTAACATCTACCAAATCCTGTTCTTTTTCTGATCGTAGAGTTTTGGCTTCATGCTGGTAGTAAATGGTAACAGCAACAATAATAAGCATGCTCAAAACCACAGCAAAAAAAACCATAAGCTTTCTGCTGAACAGCCGGGGTTTGCCAATCATAACGAGTATTTTACTATATAAGGTTACGAAAGATGTAAATATACATCTTATTCACTTACAAAAACAAAATACCTGCAAAGTTTGTGATGGTAACCATGCTGAATCTACTATGGGTACCAAAAACCAGCCTGATAAGCCCTATGACTCCAGCTTACTTTCCGGAACCCGTCATGATTCCAATCGCTGCCCCAAGAGCAATCCCTGATCCAATACCAACCGAAAGCCAGACGGCAAGGTCCCCGCTTGCAATTCCTGCAACAGTGCCTGCAATTGCCCCAATGGCAAAGCCCAGGGAAACACCCAGGGCTAATTTCCCGGATTTCTTTTCATTATTCATAGATTCACTACTTATTATCAAAGTTTAGTTAAAATAGCTGAATAAAAAAATCAGCGATGCAAGATCGCAAGAAAACGCTTTGCTTCTGATCCCTCCCTAATAAAACATATGTTTGAGTTTACTACCGGATGAAAACCCTGTCCGCTTTTTTTCTCTCCTTACAGAAATATATTACTTTTGCCTTGCTAAAAATAAAAAAATGAGTATCACTAAGGAACAGGTATTGGAAGCTTTGGGAAAGGTACTTTATTTCCCGCAACACGACAACGTAGTATCGTTAAACATGATCCGCGATATACACCTTCACGGGGATCATATTCATTTCACCATTTTCTTTCCGCAACGTGACGAGCGAAATGAAAATGTAGTTCTCAATGCCTGCGTAAAAGCAGTTGAAGAATTAGCAGGTAAAGGATCCCATATAGATGCCCGCGTTGAATATCCCAGGAACCCGCTCGATAAGATCGGAAGTATTATTGCAGTTGCTTCAGGTAAAGGTGGGGTAGGTAAATCCACTGTGGCTGCCAACCTGGCCGTTGCCCTTTCAAAAACGGGTGCCCGTACAGGCATTCTGGATGCCGACATATACGGTCCCTCAATCCCCATCATGTTCGATGTGGAAAAAAGCCGGCCGGAAGTGTATGAAGAAAACGGAAAACAATGGATAGTCCCGGTGCAGAACTACGGCATTAAAATCCTTTCTATCGGGTTTTTTGTAGACCCTGGAAAAGCATTGATCTGGAGAGGTCCAATGGCCTCCAACGCACTGAAACAATTGTTCACCGAGGCCGACTGGGGTGAACTTGACTTCCTGGTAGTTGACCTTCCCCCGGGTACAGGTGATATTCATCTTACTCTGGTGCAGGAAGTGCCGGTTGCAGGTGTCGCCATTGTCACAACGCCACAGGAAGTAGCCCTTGCCGACGCAAGGAAGGCTTTCAGCATGTTCAGCCAAAAAGATATTCAGGTGCCTATACTCGGTCTGATAGAAAATATGTCGTATTTTACTCCGGCTGAATTACCTGATAACAAATACTTTATCTTCGGACGTGAAGGCGGCCGCAAGCTGGCTGAAAGCTCTGGAATTCCTCTTCTCGGACAAATACCATTGGTTCAGAGTGTCTGCGAATCAGGTGACAAAGGCAGACCCTCGGCTCTGAAAAACGATACCCCTGAAGGAAAAGCATTTGCAGAACTTGCCGGGAATGTGCTGAAGAGACTTGAGGAATTAAAGTAAGAATTAAAATAAAGAACTAAAATCAAAATTGCGATGGATCAGGTTCAGAACAAAGAAATTATTGATAAGATTAAAAATGTGATTGATCAAATACGTCCTTATATCCAGCAGGACGGTGGAGATATTGAATTTATTGAACTCACTGATGATATGATCGTTAATGTTGAGCTTAAAGGGGCCTGCGGCTCCTGCCCGTACAGTACGATCACGTTAAAAAATGGTGTGGAAACAGCCATCAGAAATGCTATTCCGGAAATCAAAGCTGTTGAATCGGTGAAATTCTGATACCGCCATTCTGCGGATGATTTTCCTTGCATGAGATAACCTTTATAACAGATATTTCCCGACAATGGGCATCCTTCTGCCCATTCCAAAGGCTTTGGTTGATACACGCAGAATGGGGGGAGTCTGATGACGCTTGTATTCGTTGGTATTCACAAGTTTTAGTGTGCGTTTAACCACTTCTTCAGGAAATCCCATCGCTATGATCTCTGCAGGTCCCTTACGCTTCTCAATATACTGGTAAAGGATTTTATCCAGGATGTCGTATTCAGGAAGAGAATCGGAATCTTTTTGTCCGGGCCTCAACTCAGCCGACGGTGGTTTCACTATAGTGCTTTCAGGAATTATTTCTTCCTCACGGTTCATATACCTGGCAAGCTCATAAACATCCGTTTTGTAAACATCGCCAAGAACGGAAAGTCCCCCGTTCATATCCCCATAAAGAGTACCATACCCTACGGCCGCTTCGCTTTTGTTGGAAGTATTCAATAGTATGTACCCGAATTTGTTGGATATCGCCATCAGAATCACACCCCGGATACGAGCCTGAAGGTTCTCTTCCGTCAAATTGAAGGGAAGTCCATGAAACTGCGGATCCAGTGTTTTAAGAAAGCTTTCGTATGGCTCTGCAATGGAGATAATATCATATGGACTACCAAGATTCTCAGCCAGTTTTCTGGCATCATCAACGGAATGGCCGGAAGAAAAACGGGAAGGCATTAATACCGAACGCACATTGTCCTTGCCGAGAGCCCTGACTGCCAGCACAAGAGTCACTGCAGAATCAATACCTCCTGAAAGACCCAGGATGGCCTTGCTAAATCCGAGTTTTTCAAAATAGTTGCGTATGCCCATGACCAGGGCATCGTGGATAAGAGCAGTTTTTTCCTGTTCCTTACCTTCTGCCGTAATGGCCGGCATCTCATTTAACCTGTCAAGATCAAAAACCTGTAAATCTTCCTGAAAAAACTCCAGTTCACCTACGATTTGAGCATTTTTGTTTATCACCATGGAGCCGCCGTCAAACAACAGTTCGGTTTGAGCCCCGACATGATTTACATAAAACAATGGAATCTTATATTCCTTTACATTGCGAAGTAAAATATCCCTGCGTATGGGAGCCTGATCATAGTTGAAAGGAGAAGCAGCAATATTGACCATGAAATCAGGCCTGCCTTTTATCAGCTCATCCATGGGATTAATCGTGTACAGGGGATCATTGCTGATGTTCCAGAGATCTTCGCATATGGTCAGTGCAATCTTCCGGCCCTTATATTCTATAAGCCGGAATTCGCGGTTTGGCTCAAAATAGCGGTATTCATCAAAAACATCGTAATTGGGAAGAAGAGTTTTATGTACCACATCCTTGATTTCTCCATCTTCCAGGAAATAGGCACTATTGAGCAGGTCTTTGCCTTTGTCCTCCGGATTGATGCCGGGTGCACCAACAATGGCCGCTATGCCCCGGCAATGTCCGGCCAATTCCTGCACCGAATCATAACAACGGTTAATAAAATCCCTGAACTCCAGGAAATCGCGGGGAGGATAACCCGAAACGGCCAGCTCGGCAAAAACAATCAGGTCAGCTCCATGCTGCTTCGCATTTTCCAAAGCTTTTATGGCCTTATCCAGATTTCCTGCGAAATTTCCAATATGATAATTGATCTGCGCTAATGCTATTTTCACAAGCCGGCTTTTTAAAAAACTATTCCAATACTCAGTTCAACAAAATTCGCCTTTGCCTTGTCATCCCCTTTCAATATATTGGTAAATCCGTTATCAAAACGAGGGGCTACATGCAATACAGTCGACTTACTTATACTATACTCCAAACCCAATCCCAGGATCAGAGACTCCCTGAAAAGAACAATCCGGTCGTAAATATCCACGTCATCCTGCGTATATTCAGTATTGCCGTAAAAGTACCTGTCATCGGCCCGGGCACTTAGCAATACCCCGGTTCCAACCCCAACCATCCCGTAAAAACGAAACTTTCCGAACGAATTCGTGCGCATCTTCAAGGCAAGAGGTATCTCCACATATCGTAGCCGGTAATCCCGCTCAAGATCCGCATCCCATGTGAAATTATCAACATTCAGGGTAGTGGGATACTTCATGGAAGGATACAGATAAACCACATCAAAACCTGTAACCACTGCATAATTTTCCATCAGGAAGAACTCCGTGATCACTCCCCAGGAAAAACCAATATGAACACCATCGTTCTTAAATCCCTTTTCTTCGGGATTCAACCAACCTATATTGGGAGCAAACCTGACGCCAAATACAAATGGCTTTTGCTGGGCTACAACCGTGGAAACCAATACAAAAATCCCAAGAACCATAATGAGAATCAATCTTTTCATAACTGCGCGGTAATTAGGTTTAAAAAAATAAAATTAAGCCTTTTCTTCTTGCCGGCTCGTGATTCCAAAATATTTTTCGTTATTTGCCCATCTCTTTTTATCTTTGTTTCAAATCAAATTTGGTTAAACTAAAAACAACAGTCATGAAAAAACTTATTCCCGTTATCATAGCCATGTTCCTCTTTGCTTCAGGATATGCGCAGGTACCCATGCTGACCCTCGGACCAAAGATCGGATTCAACACCAACAAGATCAAAACCGACCTCTCCGATGTTAAAGAAGACCTCAAGGCAGGTTTTGAAATTGGTGCATTTGTCAGAATTGGTAAGAAAATATATGTCCAGCCGGAAGTTATGTTCAAAACCCAGAACAGTAAATTTAATGTCGATACCAAAGACGCCCAGGGCAACGTCATAGATGTCGACTATAAAGTTAAAATGAAAACCATCGACATCCCCGTAATGATAGGTGCCAAACTGATCGACGCCAAGGTTTTTAACATCCGCATCATGACCGGCCCCGTTATTTCCATGCTCGCCAATAAGGAAATCGATACCGATGAAAAATATAAGGACACTTTCCTGAATGAAGACGATTTCAAAAATGCTAACTGGTACTGGGGATTCGGTGCCGGAGTAGACGTTCTTATGTTTACTCTCGACGTAAGGTATAACCTGGGTCTCAATGATATCTATGATGGAAAGATCAACAATACGGATATCAACCCCGAACTTAAAGCCAACCTCTTCAACGTTACACTGGGCTGGAAAATACTATAATGTTGGCTGAGCGTTGGCAGAGATAAATAGAATGTTACAGGTTACAGGTTACAGGTTGTAACCTGTAACCTGCAACTTGATACTATTGGCTATTCACTCACGATAGACATACTTTGCTTCATGGTATTACTCTTTTTTCGTTTTTTTAAAAGTTGCCATTTTTTTCAGCGGAGCATTTTTTTGTTGTTGCTGAGTTTATTATCCTGCCTTAGTGGCCCTGATAAAGCTGATTTATCCGGTATCGATCTGGATGAAATCGAGATCCATCGCTACGGTAAGGATCTTTTTGCCATTTCCCCCAACAACATTGGCGCAGGATTGGACTCTCTCTCGGGAGAGTATTCCTTTTTCCTGGGAGATGATTACCGGGATACCCTGAACATTATCAGAATCAGGGAGTACATCATCGACCCTTTCCTGAAAGACCTGCATGAAAGCACCATGAACACATACCCTGATCTTGCTTTCCTGGAAAAAGACCTTACAACAGCTTACCGCTATATTATATATTATTTCCCCGAAACCCGGGTACCGGAGTTTTACACATACATTTCGGGTATAGATGTGATGCAGCCGGTAATGTATCTCGACAGCCTGGTGGTAATAGGTCTGGATTGTTACCTGGGTAAAGATTTTGAGGAATACAAAAGAGCAGGGATCCCTCTTTACCGTTCCGAACGCATGACAAGCGATTATATCGTTCCGGATGTGGTCAGGCAATGGGCATATACAACTTTTCTCGATGATCACCCCGGCAACCGGCTGATCGACCAGATCATCGCAGAAGGCAAAGCTCTCTATCTGCTTGATATCATCCTCCCCGAAACGCCCGATCGCATAAAAATAGGTTACACACCCGATCAGCTTGAGTGGTGTGAAGATAATGAATCCAACCTTTGGGCATTTCTGCTGGAAAACGAATTGCTTTTCTCCGGTGATCTGCAGAAAACATCCAAACTGATCCAGGATGGTCCGTTCACTTCCTATTTCGACAGGGAATCACCGGCGCGTACCGGTATCTGGACAGGCTGGCAGATCGTCAGGAGCTATATGAAAAAAAACAAAGTCAGTCCTGTCGAACTCATGCAAAACCGCGATGCCGGCGACATCCTGTCGAAATCAGGATATAAACCCTAAATTTTTTTCATCCCGGGCAGGGCATAAATGTGTTTTTTGGGAACTAACCAATAAACACCTAATTCATCCTGCGATGTTAGTAAAAACTTTTGGCAGTGCCATTGTCGGCATTGATGCACTCACCATCACGGTGGAGGTGAGCATAGATCAGGGTGTGGCCTTTTTCATGGTCGGTTTGCCCGACAGCGCCGTGAAAGAAAGCCATCAGCGCATTGAAGCCGCCCTGAGGCATAACGGGTTTCACATTCCCGGGAAAAAAATCGTGATCAATCTTGCTCCGGCAGATATCCGCAAGGAAGGATCGGCCTACGATCTGACCATTGCCATCGGCATACTGGCCGCTTCACAGCAGATCAAGCATGAGAAAGTCGGGGAGTATATTATCATGGGTGAGTTGTCGCTCGATGGCGGGCTTCAGCCGGTGAAAGGCGCCTTGCCCATTGCTATCGAAGCCAAACGTAAAGGGTTCAAAGGTATACTCCTGCCCTTCGTCAATGCCAGGGAGGCAGCCATAGTGAATGATATTGAAGTTTATGGTATCAGGAGCGTGAAAGAGGTCATCGACTTCTTTAACGGGGAGGGACAAATCAAACCTGTGGTTGTCGACAGCCGGGAAACATTTTCCACAAAACTGAACACCTATGACGTGGATTTCTCGGATGTGCGTGGTCAGCAAAATATCAAGCGTGCCCTGGAGATCGCCGCGGCGGGAGGGCATAATGTTATCATGATCGGCCCCCCTGGTTCGGGTAAGACCATGCTTGCCCGGCGTTTACCAACCATCCTGCCTCCGCTGAACCTCAAAGAAGCACTGGAAACCACCAAAATCCATTCCGTCGCCGGGAAAATGCCACGGGGCACCAGCCTGATAACACAACGCCCGTTCCGGGCCCCACATCATACTATTAGTGACGCCGGTCTCGTTGGCGGCGGCAGCTTCCCCCAGCCCGGAGAAGTGTCACTGGCCCACCACGGAGTGTTATTCCTCGATGAGCTCCCCGAATTCAAAAGATCGGTGCTTGAAGTGATGCGACAACCCATAGAACAAAGAAGCATCACCATCTCACGCGCCCGCTTCTCCATCGAATACCCTGCCAGCATCATGCTCGTGACGGCCATGAATCCCTGCCCCTGCGGTTACTATAACCACCCCGAACAGGAATGTACCTGCGGACCCGGTATCGTCCAAAAATACCTCAGCAGGATCTCAGGTCCCCTGCTTGACCGCATCGATATTCAAATCGAAGTGGTCCCGGTTAAAGTTAACGACCTGGTGGAGGCAGCCCCGGGAGAAAAAAGCGAACTGATCAGGGAAAGGGTCATTGCAGCCAGAAAAATCCAGGATAAACGCTTCGAGGAATATTCCTCAGTACATTGCAATGCCCAAATGGGAGCAAGCCTGCTGAAAAATATCTGTATTATTGACAATGATTGCAAGAAACTCCTGACCCATGCCATCACCAAACTCAATCTATCCGCCCGTGCCTACGACCGCATCCTGAAAGTGTCGCGCACCATCGCCGACCTCGACGGTGATACCGATATCAGGGCTGCACACCTCTCGGAAGCAATACATTACCGAAGCCTTGATAGGGAGAATTGGGGGACATGATAGGGATGAAGTGGTATTAGAATTACTTCGCCAGCCTCGCCATATGTGCCAGGAATAAATCCTTTCTGGCACGCGATATAGGAACCGTGGAATCGTCGGTAAGCTGTATGTAACCTCCCTCCTGCCGGATGAATTTCTTCACATACTCAAGGTTGATCAGGTGAGAGTTATGTGTACGGAAAAAATTACGGTCGCTAAGCAGATCCTGGTATTCCTTCAGATTTCTGGAAACAAGGAACTTCCTGCCATCGTTCAGAAAAAACCAGGAATAACTCCTGTCAGCTTCAACCCTGACAATATCACTCATTTTCAGATATTCCATCCCATCGGAAGTCGGGATCGCCAGCTTACCCGGCAGAGACATCCGCAGATTCTCCAAAAGGGTCTCAAATCCTGCATTCTTGTCTTTCTTTTTCTGTCTTCCGGCTTCCACCTTCTTTACTGCTTCAATAAACTCACTGATATTTATTGGTTTAAGGATGTAATCAACGGCACTGTACTTAATCGCCCTGATGGCATAATGATTAAATGCTGTTATAAAGATCACATCGAAATCCTTTTGCGGAAAATGCGATAGAAGGTCAAAACCACTTCCATGAGGCATTTCAACATCCAGGAAAACCAGGTCGGGCTCCGTTTCGTTGATCACTTTAACGCCATCCCTTGCCGAGTGAGCCTTACCTGCAACTTCAATGTTCGGACAGTATTCCGATATAATGGACTCGATGAATTTCACCGCATCCTGCTCGTCATCCACAATAACTACTTTTAACATATTTCTGAATATTAACCGACTAAAGGAATGCTGATCTCAACTCGTGTTCCGGCTGCTCTGCCATCCGAATCCTTAAGGTCGGTGTAGTTGATTTTCATGTTCTTCCCGTATAAGGTATTCACCAGGTTAAGCCTCGATTCTGTGATGCGCGTACCCAGTGAATTATGCTCCTTTTTCTTTTCATTTTTTATTTTCATGGCCTTATCCCTGCCAATACCATTATCTTCTATGGTACATAGAATGTACTCGTCGAAAAGCTTCAGATCAATCCCCACAAAACCTCTACCATCCTCCTTGTTCATCAATCCGTGAACAATTGAATTCTCCACAAAAGGCTGGATCAGCATGGTAGGAATACGGTAAAGAAGGGTGTCTATTTCTTCATCAACATTGATCTGCCAATGAAACTTCCCTTTGAAACGTATGGTTTCAAGTTCCAGGTACAATCTTAGCGATTCAATTTCATCACGAATGGGTATTGACGTGTGCCGGGAATTATCCAATGTCATCCGGATCAGCTTGGCAAATTTTGTCATGTATTCATTCGCCGCGATCTTATCGTTTTGGAAAACATAGTATTGAATGGAGTTCAATGTGTTAAAAATAAAATGAGGATTCATCTGCTGACGCAGATTTCTTTGGTTCAGCTCAGATAAACGATGATTCATTTCGGCAATTCGCTGCTTCGATATGATGCGGCTCTGATAAAAGATCAGCCCTCCGATTACTAACAATAAAGCCAGTCCCCCGCTTAATCCATACATCAGGTAGCGGTTCTGCCTGAGTTTGATCTCAAGCAACTCAAATTCCCGGGCTTTCTTATCGGCCTCATAACTGCTTCTTGCTTCATACAAACGTTGGTTGTACTGGTTGGTCATCATCGAATCCGAATAACGGGCATGAAGCACAAAATAATTATAGGCATTTTTGAAATCATCCTGATCAACATACATTTTGCTGATATCCTCGTGCAACCAGGAAAGGTTATAATAATCCTTTGTCTTTTTCGCAACCTCGATGCTCTTCTGATAATATCCGATGGCTTTGTCATAATCCTTCCAGTCGCGATAGATATTCCCGATATTCCCATAACAATTTCCCAGGAAATAAAGGCCATTGATAGCTTCCGCGAGACGGATGTTCTCATTATATATCTTTAGGGACTTTTCAAGGTCTCCCTGCAGATAGGCCACCCAGGCCATGTGATTCAGTACCATGGCCATTTGTGATGAATCATGGCTCTTGTTTATTAATTCCAGTGCCTGATCCAGCAAATGATTCGCTTCTTCATAATTCTCTCTTTCCAGTTCTATTACGGCTATCCGTTGTAAAACCCTCGTCACATATGGTAATTTAGTTTCCCAGTCTATGTGGGTAAGGTACTTTTCATAATACTCCTTTTCCTTATCATAATCCTGCAGCCGTTCATAGACTCGTGCAATATCATAGTAAAAAAGGGTAACCTCATCCTGCATGCCTTCCTTTGCTGCCATCGACTGGGCCTCAGTAAATAACTCCAGCGATTTCGACATCCTGCCCTCCCGGAAATAAAGGTAACCTTCCGATTTCAGTAAGAGAATTTTTTCCAGGATGTTCTTAGGAGGATACAGCAATTTGATCTTTTTCTCCAGGTATTCCAGGGATCTGTCGTAACGACCGGAAAGGTCATTCAGATAAATAACAAAATCCAGATACTTTATATCCGGTTTTAACCCTTTTTCATCCGCAAATCTTAACGCATCATCTGAATAACGTAAACCCGCTTCCCTGTCTTTCTCGAATACTGCCTTGCTCAGTTCCATAAGCGTCCTGAACCTGACGGTATCCTCCATCGGCTGCTCCAGCAACAATTTTAGGCTATCGACACAATTCTGCGACAAAACCGGCAACGCCAGCAAAAGAAAAAAAATCGCAATTATTTTTGCCTTGTCGATAAGCATGATCTGTTAACCGGTTTATTAAAATAAAGTTACAAAATAATCCTCAGCCTGATGCAAAAATAGGATGATTAAGAAGATTAAAAATAATCCATCTTTCAGAAGTGGATTATCATCCTATGCATGGTGACTTTCAGCCAATATCTAATTTTTTTTTGTTTCATTGCTTAATGGTAAAATTATAAATACCTTTACCACAAATAATAAAGCATGTTACCCAGGAATCTGCACCTGAAGATGTACAAGAAATTCGGCAAAGGCCTTTATGAATGCTGGCTGTTTTGAACCCTTTCCCTCTTTTGCAGTTATATAATGATTTCAATTAATTATTTAATCCCCGAATGAAAGGGTTGGTTTTCGATATCAAGCACTTTGCTATACACGATGGTCCGGGATTGCGCACAACGGTTTTCCTGAAAGGATGCCCTATGAAATGCCTTTGGTGCCACAATCCCGAAAGCCAGAAGATGATCCCCGAAGAGCATGAAAAATTATTAACGATAGAAGACCGTGTTTACCGTGAAAAGATAAGCACGGGACAATGGATGACCCCCGATGAAGTCATGCTTGAAATCAGGAAAGATGAGGTCTTTTACAATGAATCCGATGGAGGAGTTACACTATCCGGAGGCGAACCCATGATGCAACCGGATTTTTCTCTTGAGTTGCTGGAAATGGCTCACAGCGAAGGTTTCCACACAGCCGTAGATACTTGTGGCTATGCACACCCTGAAGTTTTTCAACGTTTCCTGGAACATACCGATCTTTTCCTGTTCGACCTGAAAATAATGGATTTTATGACGCATGTCCGCTATACAGGCGTTTCCAACCAAAACATCCTGGATAACCTGAATGCTTTGCGAGATTCAGGTCACCGGGTAATTATCCGTTTCCCGGTTATCCCGGGCATCACCAATACAGAAGATAATATTTTAAAGATCCGTGAATTTCTGGGAAAGGATTTTACAAGGCTTGACATCCTACCTTATCACCACATGGCATCGGCCAAATACAAACGCTTGGGGTTGACCTATGCCTTACCGGACCTTAAAGCTCCGGAAAAAAACGAGATCGAATCGCTGAAAGTTTTCTTTTCAGAAACCGGAATAAATGTGCAAACCGGAGGATAAACAAAATGAACGAAAGAATATCCAGACTCAGAAAATATAGCCTGAACGCAGTGAACAGTCTTTCTTCGGAAAGAGCGGAACTTCTGACCACCTTCATGAAAATGCCGGGAACACAGCAATATTCGATTCCTGTACAACGTGCCATGGCTTTTTCCTATATCCTGGGAAACAAAAAGATCTATATTCACGAAGGTGAGTTGATCGTGGGTGAACGAGGGCCGGCTCCCAAAGCTACCCCAACCTATCCCGAAATCTGTTTACACTCTCTGGAAGACTTAAAAATACTGCATGAACGCCCAAAGGTCAGTTTTGCATCAGATGACAAAATGCGTGATGTTTACCGCGACACCATCATCCCATTTTGGCATGGCAAAACCCAACGCGACAGGATTTTCGAAAAAATGGATAAGGAATGGATAAATGCCTATGAGGCAGGCGTCTTTACCGAATTCCAGGAACAACGGGCACCCGGACATACCGTGTTGGGTGGGAAAATTTATCGTAAAGGGATGCTCGACCTGCAACGCGAGATCGATGAAACTATAGCAGGTCTCGACTTTCATAATGACCCGGAAGCACAGGGAAAAAATGAAGAGCTGAAAGCCATGAAAATAGCTGCTGAAGCATTGATTGCATACGCAATTCGTCATGCTGAGGCTCTCGATCTGTTATCGGAACAAGATAGTGATCCCATCCGAAGAAAAGAGTTGCAGGAAATGGCATCAATATGCCGGCACGTCCCCGCCCACGCTCCCCGTACTTTCCATGAAGCTCTTCAATATTATTGGTTCGTTCACCTTGGAGTGATCACCGAGCTCAACCCCTGGGACTCGTTTAATCCCGGCCGCCTCGACCAGCATCTTTATCCTTTTTTCCTGGAAGATATTAAACAGGAAACCCTCACCGAAGAAAAAGCAAAAGAGCTGCTTCAGGCTTTCTGGATAAAATTCAACAACCACCCTGCCCCTCCCAAAATTGGAGTAACAGCAAAGGAAAGCAATACCTATACCGACTTTGCACTGATCAACCTGGGTGGATTGAAAGAAGACGGATCCAATGCGGTAAACGAGCTGAGTTACCTCATCCTGGACGTGATCCGCGAGATGCGCATCCTCCAGCCAAGCTCCATGATACAGGTCAGCCGGGAAAACCCCGACAGTTTCATCCGCAAAGCCATTGGGATCATTAAAACAGGCTTTGGACAACCTTCGGTATTCAATACCGATGCCATAATCCAGGAACTGACCCTTCAAGGGAAAAGCCTCACCGATGCCAGAAACGGCGGGGTAAGCGGCTGTGTTGAGACCGGAGCCTTCGGAACAGAATGCTACATCCTGACAGGATACTTTAACCTGACTAAAATCCTGGAAATCACCCTTCATAATGGCATAGATCCACTCACAGGGAAAAGACCCGGACCGGAAACAGGTGATCCATCGACATTCAAAACATTTGAAGAACTATTCGACGCTTTCAATTTGCAACTAAAGCATTTCGCAGATATCAAGATCCGGGGTAACAATGTCATTGAACAACTATTTGCAACGTATATCCCTGCCCCCTTCCTTTCCCTGCTCATCGACGATTGTATCCAAAATGCGAAAGATTATAATGCCGGGGGTGCCCGGTACAACACTTCATATATCCAGGGTGTCGGGTTGGGCACTATAACGGATTCGTTCACCGCGATCCGTTATCATGTTTATGACCGGAAAGCTTTATCTTTGAAAGAAATGATCATGGCAACAGACCGGAATTTTTCAGATCATCCTGATTTACAGAAAGACCTTATGTTTCACGCTCCCAAATACGGAAACGACGATGATTACGCTGACCGTCATGCCACTATGGTCTTTGATTCCTTCCACGACGCCATCAATGGCATTCCTACCCCCAGAGGAGGAACATACCGTATCAACATGCTTCCAACTACCAGCCATGTGTATTTTGGCAGCAAAATCGGGGCCACCCCCGACGGAAGGAAGGCAGGAATGCCTCTTTCTGAAGGCATTTCACCAGTCCAGGGCGCCGACCGTAAAGGCCCGACCGCCGTTTTGAAATCTGCCGTAAAATTTAACCACCTGAAAACCGGCGGAACCTTGCTTAACCAGAAATTCACCCCCCAGCTCCTTTCGGATGAAAAGGGGGAACAAAGCCTGGTTCATCTGATACGCAGTTATTTCAGAATGAACGGACATCATATTCAGTTTAATGTGGTTTCTGCCAAAACCCTGAAGGATGCGAAAAAACATCCCGAACTTTACCGCGACCTCGTCGTGCGGGTCGCAGGCTACAGCGATTACTTCAATGACCTCACAGAAGAATTACAGGACGAGATCATCAGAAGAACCGAACACGAAGGCTATTAAATATACCTATTACATTTCCCAAGTAAACCCAATACCTATGACAAATTTCAGACTTACCCTCGGTCTATTTTGCCTGACCTTGCCGTTTTTCATCACAGGACAGGATAATCATTCAGAATGGAAAACCCCTGAAATAACCGGTGTAAACAAGGTCAATCCCCACTTTATCCAGATCCCGGTTTCGGATGTAAACAACGAAGGATACGGGATGCCTGACCACGTTTTAAACCTTAATGGCGAATGGAAATTCCGCTGGGTTGAGAAACCGGCTGATATTATCAATGGTTTTGAATCAGTGGAATACAATGATGACGACTGGGATATGATCCGGGTACCAGCAAACTGGGAATTATCGGGATATGGCATCCCCATTTATGTCAATATCGCCTATGAGTTTACCAAAAATCCAAATCCTCCTGAATTACCGCAGGATTATAACCCGGTGGGGATGTACCGGACCGGCTTTCATATACCGGAATCATGGAAAGACATGGATGTTCATCTTTTCTTTGGTGCAGTTAAGTCGGCATTTTACCTTTATATCAATGGCAGGTATATCGGCTACAGTCAGGGGAGTAAAACACCTGCTGAATTCGATATCACACCCTATATTTTGCCCGGAGAAAACCTTCTTGCATTGGAAGTCTACCGCTGGTCAGCAGGATCCTGGCTGGAATGTCAGGATTTTTGGAGGATCAGCGGGATAGAACGGGATGTGATGCTCCTGGCCCTCCCAAAACTCCGAATATCCGATGTGTTCGTGCATGCAAACCTTATAAATGATTTTAAAGACGGCCATCTCAACGTGGAAATGAATATCCTGAACAATACAGGATCCAAAACCAGAGACAGCAAAATTGTATGCAACCTCTATGATAAAAATGGTGAAACACCCCTGTTAACCCTTGAAAAAGAATTCACTCTTGCCGGAAACCAGGAAACTGAGATCAATCTTGAAGGAAAGATATCAGGGGTTCATTCCTGGACGGCCGAAACACCAAATCTTTACTTCCTGGAAATAAAACTCTTCGACAAAAAAGGCAACCTGATACAGGAAACCTCTATGCAAACAGGATTCAGGAATGTGGAGATAAAAGACGGACAATTACTCGTTAACGGCAAAGCCATTCTGATCAAGGGAGCGAACCGCCACGAGCACGATCCGGTCACCGGTCATGTGATTTCAAGGGAATCCATGCTTCAGGATGTTAAACTCATGAAACAACACAATATCAACACTGTGCGTACCAGCCATTATCCCAACGATCCCTATTGGTATGCACTTTGCGACGCTTATGGCTTGTATGTTATTGATGAAGCCAACATCGAATCGCATGGGATGGGTTATCATCCCGATCGTACCCTGGGCAATAACCCGCGTTTCATGAATATGCATCTCGACAGGATTGAGAGGATGGTGGAGAGAGATAAAAACCATCCATCGGTCATTATCTGGTCTATGGGCAATGAAGCCGGTGATGGAGTAAATTTCGACACTTGCTACCGTTGGATAAAAGCACGTGACACATCCCGGCCCGTGCATTATGAAAGGGCGGAGTTAAGGCACAACACGGATATTTACTGCCCCATGTACCCCGGTATTGAATATATCGAAAAATATGCCTCCAAGAAACAGGAACGTCCGTTGATCATGTGCGAATATGCCCATGCCATGGGCAACAGTACCGGTAATCTCCAGGAATATTGGGATGTGATTGAACATTACGACCAGCTCCAGGGCGCATCTGTCTGGGATTGGGTCGACCAGGGAATACTAGTACTTGAAGCCGGCCTTCCACCCTATTTCGCCTATGGTGGAGACTTTGGCCCTGAGGGAACGCCCAGCGACAGCAACTTCTGCATCAACGGTCTGGTCGGTCCCGACAGGACCATACATCCTGGATTGCTTGAGGTAAAAAAGGTTTATCAGTATATTTCATTCCGACCCGGAGAAAATCTGCCTGCTGAAATTATCGTACACAACAAGTACGATTTCCTGCCATTGGATTTTGTTGATATTTCCTGGAAAATAATTGAAGACGGCAAAGTTGTGAAAAACGGAACCATGAAACCGCCAATTATCAACCCGGGCCAGGAAGCTGTCATTGACTTACCTATTCCTCCAGGATTCCTGAAAAACGACCACGAATATTTTCTTAATCTTCAGGCAGTATCTACCCATGAGCTACCACTGATACCCTCCGGTCACATTCTTGCTGAAGAACAGATACCCCTGCCCTCCGTCCGCCGTCCCCAGGTAATCCCTCCATCAGGAAAGGTCTCATTCACCGAAAAAAAATCAATTATTACCATCACAACCGAAAAGGGGGAAATCTTATTTAACCGGATTGATGGCATGATGACAGGATTTCTGTGTAATGGTCATAACCTGTTGGAATCAGGCCCGCTGCCGAATTTCTGGAGACCACCGGTTGACAATGACTATGGCAACCGTATGCCAAAACGTTGTAAGCCGTGGAAACAAGCCAGCTATGAAAGGGAATTGCGCAGTTTCGACATCATCCAGGAAAACAACAGTGAGATTGTGGTTAAAACGGAATTCTTCCTGCCCTCCGTGAACTCTCAACTTTATATTGTTTATAGTATTTCAGGAGATGGCAGGGTTTTGGTCACCCAATCGATTGAAACCACTGAGGAAAGCTTACCGGAGCTCCCCCGTTTTGGGACGAAGATGATCTTACCCGGAGCTTATGAACAGGTTTCCTATTACGGTCGTGGCCCTCACGAAAACTATTCCGACAGAAATACATCAGCTTTTTACGGATTGTATGAAAGCACGGTGAAAGAATTGTATTTCCCCTATGTCAGGCCCCAGGAAAATGGCAACAGAACCGGCTTGCGTTGGTTAACCCTAACGGACGATGAAGGTTATGGCCTCAAAATATCCGGTATGCCCTTCTTCTCAGGATCCGCCCTGCATTATTCCATCCAGGACCTGGATTACGACGATTCCGGAAATAAGCATACCAGCAACCTGAGACCTCATCCGGAAATATTCCTCCAGATAGATATGAGGCAGATGGGAGTAGGCGGCAATGACAGCTGGGGAGCCAAACCCCTCGATAAATACAGGATAATGCCCGGAAATTACTCTTTCAGTTTCATAATGAGTCCGGTGATACCGTAGATTGGCAGTTTTTGATACATTTGCCTAAACTAAAAACCGACCTATGATACTTAATGCATCCGACTGGGTTATTATCATCGTCTTTTTTGCCGTTTCCATGCTTATTGGCATACTTGTTTCCAGGAAAGCCGGTAAAAATTATTCGGAATATTTTCTCAGCGGCCGGAACATGCCGTGGTGGTTGTTGGGGGTATCCATGGTAGCTACAACATTTTCCTGTGATACACCCAACCTGGTCACCGACATCGTTCGCCAGCATGGTGTAGCCGGCAACTGGGCATGGTGGGCCTTTCTTCTGACCGGCATGCTGACAGTATTTATTTATGCAAAGCTCTGGCGGAGGTCAGGGATATTTACCGACCTTGAGTTTTACGAAATACGTTACAGTGGGCGGATGGCTGCTTTTGTAAGAGGATTCAGGGCAATTTACCTTGGATTCTTCTTTAATGTGATGGTAATGGCTACGGTTTCCCTGGCCATGATAAAGATCGGTGAAGTGATGCTGGGATGGTCCCCGGCAACAACCCTGCTGGTCTCTCTCACTGTCACGGTAATCTATTCCACATTAGGAGGGTTACGAGGCATATTGCTAACCGACTTCCTGCAGTTTGTAATCGCTATGATCGGATCCATCGGGGCAGCTATTTTCCTCATCAACATGCCGGAGGTGGGAGGCCTTCACGGACTCATCTCAAATGTCCAGGTCAAGCCCCATCTCAACCTTATCCCCGATACCTCCAATATGGAAATCTTCATTACCATTCTGATTCTTCCTATTGCGGTTCAATGGTGGAGCGTATGGTATCCGGGAGCTGAACCCGGCGGTGGTGGATATATCGCTCAACGAATGCTGGCCGCCCGTTCCGAGAAAGGGGCTGTTAAAGCAACCCTTCTCTTTAACATCGCTCATTACGCATTGAGACCCTGGCCATGGATCATTGTGGCCCTTGCTTCTCTGATCGTCTTCCCCGATATTGAATCCCTCAGAGCTGCCTTCCCTGATGCCGACCCCCAGTTTGTAAGAAACGATTTTGCCTATCCGGCTATGCTTAGTTTCCTGCCCAACGGGTTCCTCGGACTGGTCGTTGCCTCTTTGATCGCCGCATTCATGTCAACAATCTCAACGCACCTTAACTGGGGTTCTTCTTATATCGTTAACGACTTTTACAAACGCTTCCTGAAACCCGACGCAAGCGAAACAGCCCAGGTCATCACCGGAAGGATCACTACCGTAGTATTGGCTGTCGTGGCAACACTACTTGCTTTGCTAATGAACAACGCATTGCAGGCATTTAATATCCTGCTGCAAATAGGGGCAGGCACAGGACTGATCTTTATCCTGCGCTGGTTCTGGTACAGAATCAATGCCTACAGCGAGATCACTGCCATGATCGTTTCTTTCCTGGTAGCTATTTATTTGCAGCTTATACATCCTTATACCGGATTACCTTTAATTTCCGCAGGCTGGCAGTTGGTGGTAGGAGTCGCCATAACAACTGTTTGCTGGCTCATTGTTACCCTATTCACCCCTCCTGCAGATAAAAAAACTCTGTATGGATTCTATAAGTTAGTCCACCCGGGTGGACCAGGATGGAAAAAAGTCCTGGCTATGGCCCAGGAAGATAAAGTCGTCCTTGAACCTGATGGAACCGCTAAATGGGACGTTCCGAAAGGAATACTGGGAATGCTCCTGGGCTGCCTGATGATCTACAGCCTGCTTTTTGCAACCGGACACTGGATATATGGTAATTATGGATGGGCAATTCTCGCAACAGCAATAGCTCTGATTAGTATGTGGCTCTTAAACAAGGTCTGGGGACGGCTTAAAATAGTTTGATCATCATCAGATCAGTATTGACAACCAAGAATTAAAAATCAAAATAGTATACCCCGATTATGCAGGTAAGCTTGTTGATCATGGCAGCAGGAATGGGCAGCCGCTTCGGAGGGCTCAAACAGATTGAAGGTGTTGGGCCATCAGGTGAAACCATCATGGAATACTCTGTTTATGATGCCATACGCAGTGGTTTTGGTGAGGTGGTTTGTATCATCAGAAAAGATTTTGAAGATGACTTCAGAAAAAAGATCGTTGAAAAGATTGAGGATAAAATTAACGTTCAATTGGTTTATCAGGATTTAAACGATCTGCCGGAAGGCTATTCCGTCCCCGCCGGCAGAAATAAACCCTGGGGAACAGGACATGCAATTCTTTCGGCCGGGGATAAGGTCAAAAACCCTTTTGTTGTAATTAATGCCGACGATTTTTATGGATTGGAAGCCTTTATTGCAGGTATCGACTTCCTGAAGAAACAAAGGAGACAGATGCTCCCCCAATACGGGCTGGTCGGGTATGCCCTGAAAAACACACTTTCAATATATGGAACGGTAACAAGAGCTCAATGCGTTACCAATGATTCAGGAATGTTAACCTATATTGAGGAA
>Ga0180009_10001170_pt1 | contig 32746 bp, 30 predicted proteins | sample OS_PC_MetaG_FD_123537 | JGI IMG/M metagenome (GOLD analysis project Ga0180009, IMG submission 123537) | Groundwater microbial communities from the Aspo Hard Rock Laboratory (HRL) deep subsurface site, Sweden - OS_PC_MetaG | ecosystem: Environmental > Aquatic > Deep subsurface > Groundwater...
AACACCCTGGAAAATGCGGCTAACGAGTTGACAGTAGATGCAAAAGCAGCAGGGCTTGAATTGAACTGGCATATCGAACCTGATGTCCCAACCGCTCTGATGGGAGACCCGGGCAGGCTTTTCCAGATCATCATCAATTTGACGCAAAATGCCATCAGGTTCACAAAAGAAGGAAAAGTGGTTATAGGATTAAAAGGAGAAAAAAAAGAAAATGCCGTAGTTGTTTTACATTTTGTGGTATCGGGCATTGGGACTGGAATTCCTCGAGAACAGATGGCAGACGTTTTCAAGAGCTTTACGCAGGTGGATGGATTTCCCGTCCAAGATCATGGCAGCGAAGTATTGGGTTTGGGTCTGTCCAAACACCTGGTGGAGATGATGGGCGGCCGCATTTGGTTGGAGAGTGAAATGGGACACGACAGCACCTTGCACTTCACTGCCCATCTTGCATTAAGCCATGGAAAAATCGGAGATAAGCTGCACCTGATGGATTTAGATCTGTCTGGTCTGAAAGTCCTCATTGTGGATGATAATGAAATCAACCGCCTGGTCTTTCAAAATATGATATGTTCACGCGGCCTTGTGTCTGCAGAGGCGGCAAATGGAAAAGAGGCAATTATCAAGGCCAAAAAAGCGTTCAAATCAGAAAATCCCTATCGACTGCTCTTGTTGGACTTACAAATGCCGGGAATGGATGGATTTGAGGTGGCAAGAAAACTGAAAGGCGAACCCTATGGGACGGATATGAAGATCATTTTACTCACTTCCGTGGGGCAAAAAGGTGATACAGCGCGTTGTAAGGAGTTGGGCATATCGGGATATCTGCTCAAACCCGTGGAACAATCGGAGCTTTTAGATGTCATCGCTATTTCCATCGGACACACGCCCGGCGAAAAGATGCCTGTCGTTACCCGCTATACAATCCAGGAAGCCCGAAGAAGGCTAAAAAATCCCCTGACTGTAAAAAAATAGCCCTCATTTTATTGAACAACAGATTCGCTCCAAAATTCACCACCCGCCTTCGGCAGATTGCGGCTCCCTCGTATGTGACTCCGCAACGCTGGAGTCTCTTTTTCGATCAAACTGGCCGCTTCGGCGGTCAGAGGCGGCGCTGAAAAAGAACTCCACAGCCCTTCCTTTCTTATTTTCAATGCGCTAAACTGTTACAAAACATCAAAGAATTGAATTTAGCCGCATAGGTAGAAATATTTTTGTCTTGACATAAAGTATGTATTTAAATATATTTTTTAATTCACTTTCTATGAAGGAGTAAAAATCATGTATGCAGTCATTATGACTGGTGGAAAACAGTACCGGGTTGCCCCAGGTGATCAAGTAAAATTTGAAAAACTCAACGGGGAAGTCGGCAACAGCGTCACATTTGACAGGGTCCTCTTAACCTCTGACGGCGAAAACGTTAAGATGGGTCAGCCTTATCTTGATAATTCAAAGGTCATTGGCCAAATTACTCGTCATGGTAGGAATCGGAAGATCATTGTTTTTAAGTATAAAAGAAGAAAAGGATATCGCCGAAAACAAGGGCATAGACAGCATTTCACGCTTGTTAATATTGAAAATATTGAACAATAAGCCGAAAACGAGCTGTAGATGAGGGATGAATCATGGCACATAAAAAAGCAGGTGGGAGTTCCAGAAACGGCAGGGACAGTGCCGGTCAGAGATTTGGTGTAAAAAGGTTTGGTGGTCAAAAGGTGCAGGCTGGTAACATCCTTGTCCGTCAGAGAGGGACCAAATTGCACCCGGGAAACAATGTGGGCCTCGGAAAGGACTATACCATTTTTGCCAAAATCGACGGGATTGTTGCCTACGAGCGTTTCGGAAAGAAACGAAAGAAGGTTAGTGTTTACGTTACATAGACGCAATAGGGAACTCCGCTTCCCTTGAGATCTAAAATGGACTTTCTCGATGAAACAGTCATTACGGCCATATCGGGAGACGGTGGAAAAGGTTGCATCAGCTTTAGAAGGGAAAAATTCATACCCAAAGGCGGCCCGGACGGCGGCGACGGTGGAGATGGCGGAAGCATAATAGTAAGGGCGAGCAGGAGACTCCATACATTAACTGATTTCAGGTCGCATAAGTACTTTAAGGCCCCCAATGGTAAACCCGGAAGGGGAAAGAGCCAATTTGGCAAAAACGGTCCTGATCTTTTTATTGATGTCCCTTTGGGAACCGTCATTGAAGACCTTGATACAGGTGAGTTACTTGCAGATCTAATACATGACAAACAGGAATTTTTCCTCCTTCCTGGTGGAAAGGGAGGGAAAGGAAATCAACGTTTCGCCACTTCGACTAACAGAGCTCCAAGGATTGCCCATCCAGGCTTTCCCGGCCAGGAAAAAAGACTAAAGCTCTCGCTAAAGTTTCTGGCCGACATTGGGCTAATCGGTTTGCCTAATGCCGGCAAATCAACACTTCTTTCCCGCCTCAGCATGGCGCGTCCCAAGATTGATAGCTACCCTTTCACTACCCTTACCCCTAATCTGGGTGTCATGGCCTTTGACCATGAAAGGTCTTTAATTATTGCTGATATACCGGGATTAATTGAAGGAGCAAGCACAGGCCGTGGCCTTGGTCATCGTTTTTTGAAGCATATTGAACGCACAAAGCTTTTGTTACATCTTTTAGACATTACATACCAGCCCGATCAGGATATCCTGGAAGATTTTCACGCGCTCAGACACGAGATGGAGGCCTACAATCCTGCATTGCTTGAAAAGCCTCAAATGGTGCTAATTAATAAGATGGATCTCTATGGGCCCGATCGCAGAGATTTAAGAACGCTACAAATGGCACTGGAGAAGGTGGGAATAGAGTCCTTACCCATTTCTGCGCTGACTGGTGAAGGTCTTGAAGGATTAAAGAAATTCATCGCGGAAAAATGGGGCGAAGACTGATGGCTGGCCCAAAGAAAAAGGCGGAAAACATTTCGAGAAAAGAACTGCTGAAACCGGTTAAAAGGGCTGTGATTAAGGTGGGCAGTGGCGTCCTGACCGCCAAAAATGGCCTCAACATGGCCGTTATTGAAGACCTGGCGACGGATATTTGCGCGCTAAGGAACAAGAGGCTCCAGATTATCCTGGTTTCTTCGGGTGCCATTGCCTCCGGCCTCAAAAAGATCGGACTCTCCAAAAGGCCACAGTCAGTCTCACAACAACAGGCCGTGGCTGCCGTGGGTCAGAGCAGCCTGATGATGGCTTATGAAGAGGCCTTCGGACGTCACGGACAAAAGGTGGCACAAATCCTGACCACCCGTGATGACCTCACCCACAGACGCCGGTACTTAAATGCCCGTAATACCCTCTTCACCCTGCTCTCGTGGAAAATCATTCCCATCATCAATGAAAATGACACTGTGGTCGTAGATGAGATAAAATTTGGTGATAATGACAATCTGAGTGCCATGGTGACGAACCTGAGCGAATCCGATCTTCTAATCAATTTGACCAATATCGATGGCCTTTTTGATAAGGATCCACGAACCCACAAAGATGCGAAGCTCATCAGGGTCGTGGAAAAGGTTAACCGACAAGTTACGAGATCGGCCAGCTCAATTCCAGGTTTTCTGGGCAGAGGCGGCATGGCGAGCAAGATCAAGGCTGCAGAGAAAGTGGCCCTTGCCGGTGTCCCAACCATTATTGCCAATGGGCTGAAGCCTCGTATCTTGAAACAAATATTTATGGGAAAAGAAGAAGGGACACTCTTCCTGCCCCAGGAAGTGACCCTTTGCAGTCGAAAGCACTGGATCGCATTCACCAAGTCTCCAAAAGGGGAAATAGTCATTGATCGGGGAGCGGAAAAAGCCCTTGTGGAACGTGGAAAGAGCCTCCTCCCCTCGGGTATTACGGAGGTAAGAGGTAGATTCAGTCTCGGCAATTCCGTGCTGCTGATCAGTGAAACCGGAAAAGAGGTAGCTGTGGGCATGGTTAACTATCATTCGAGTGATATCAATAAGATTATAGGCGCCAAGACGGCTGAGATAGAATCAAGACTGGGTTTTAAAAACGATGATGAAGTGATCCATAGGGACAACCTCGTCCTTGCCGATCAGATGAAAGAAGGAGACGAGTTATGTCACTTGCGGACATGATCGAGGACATGGCCAAAGAGGCCAAAGCGGCATCGAGACAATTGAGACGTGTTGGAAGGGCACAAAAGGATTCCACTCTGGAGTTATTGGCAGGCAAACTCATTGATAGGCAGGCAGATATTATCAAGGAGAATGAAAAGGACCTGGACCTGGCACGAAAGGCAGGCCTGTCCGCCGCAATGATCGATCGATTAACCATGGATTACAATGTAATCAGGGGAATGGCAGACGGTCTGAGGGAAGTGGCTGCCTTACCAGACCCTGTTGGTGAAGTCTCCGGAATGTGGAAACGGCCCAATGGATTGCTTGTGGGACGCGTTCGGATACCCCTCGGTGTTATTGGATTCATTTATGAATCGCGTCCAAATGTGACAGTGGACGCTGCCGCCCTGTGCCTGAAATCCGGCAACACGGTAATCCTTAAAGGAGGATCTGAGGCCATTCATTCCAACTTGATCCTTTCGGATCTGTTAGAACAAGCACTGGTGGAAACCGGACTCCCTCCAAAGGCCATACAGGTTATTCCAACCACAGATAGAGAGGCAGTTAAGATTTTGATCGGCCTTGACGACTACATTGACACAATTATTCCGAGAGGAGGCGAGGGCCTGATCCGTTTTGTGACAGAGCATTCCCGTGTCCCTGTACTAAAACATTACAAGGGTGTCTGTCACGTATACGTGGATGAGTACGCTGACCTTCAGATGGCCAGGGAAATATGCTTTAATGCCAAGGTTCAAAGGCCGGGGGTTTGCAATGCCATGGAAACCATGCTCATTCATAAAGGCATTGCGAGCGATTTTCTCCCCGACATGGTGAAACGTTTCCGCGATGCTAATGTGGAAATCAGAGGCTGTCCCAGAACACTGGAATTGTCCCCGGGAATCAAACCTGCCGTTGAGACAGACTGGCCCGCCGAATTTCTTGACCTGATACTTGCGGTCAAGATCGTCTCAAATATGGATGAAGCTCTTGATCACATTGAACAATATGGCTCCAATCACACAGAAGCCATTATTACAAATGATTATAACCGCTCCCAGCGTTTCTTAGCTGAAGTGGACGCGTCGGTGGTTCTAATCAATGCCTCCACACGCTTTAATGACGGAAATCAGTTAGGGCTTGGTGCGGAAATCGGGATCAACACCTCAAAACTTCACGCCTTTGGACCCATGGGACTGGAGGAGTTGACCACTACAAAATTTATTGTATATGGGCAAGGACAGGTTAGGGATTGATGAAATTAGGTATCCTTGGCGGGACATTTGATCCGATTCATCTGGGCCATTTGCGCACAGCAGAGGAAATTGGGCAGGAACTGGGCTTGGAAAAAGTCTATCTAATTCCATCCGCTTCTCCCCCCCACAAAACCAGGGAACCCGTGGCCCCATTTCAACATCGGCTAACCATGGCACGACTGGCAGTGGGTGATTCGTCCCTGCTTGAAATCCTGGATCTGGAAGGGAACCGCCCCGGATTTTCCTATTCCATTGAAACGCTTAGAGAGTTTCATCATATCTTTAGCCCGGATCCTGAACTCTTTTTTATCCTGGGCATAGATGCTTTTTTGGAAATCAAGACGTGGAAAGAATACCAGAAACTCTTTTACTATGCACATTTTGTCATCATTGAACGTGCCGGATTTCGTCCTCGCGATCTTGAGGCATTTCTCTTAAACATCGGTTTGAATGTGAGAAAAACCAAACTGCCTGATGTCTTCAGCGTTTCATCGGGTAATACCGTGGTACTTAGGGCACCTACACTTATGGACATATCATCCACACGCATAAGAGAATTGGTTGCAGAAGGTAAATCCATTCGTTTTTTGCTCCCTGAGATGGTAAGGAATTATATCATGGAAAAAGGATTATATGGAGACTATGCGGGCCCTCGATAAGGCAAAATTGTGCCTCAAAATCATAAGGGAGCGAAAGGCCATTGACCCTGTCCTTTTTGAAGTTGGCAAACTCGTCTCCATTACGGATTACTTTCTCATCGCCAGCGGGAACTCCAGTAGACAGATTCAGGCCATTGCACGCCATCTTCAAAGAAGAATGCGTGAGCAGGGTTTCAGGCCCGACGGTATAGAGGGGGAACAAGAAGGGCACTGGGTGTTGATGGATTACGGGGACGTGGTCATCCACCTGTTTTACCAACCCATAAGAGAGTTTTATGATCTTGAAGGTCTCTGGATCGAGGCCCCACGGATGGACTTATAGATTGACTATTGGCTATTGATTATTGACTATTGACGATTGAATATTTAAGGAATTTTTCAATTATAAAAAACTATAATAAAAATGACGGGGACACAAATATTCAATAGTCAATATTCAATATTCAATTCCGAGTTAGGGGATATTTAGTTTTGAAGGTCAAGTGCTATTTTTATATCAAGCAGGTCATTTTTATGCTTTGCTTGTTCATGTTACTTTCCAATCTTTCTCTTGTGACGCCCAAGGCCTTTGGGCTCTCAATTGAAGAGGAAAGAAGACTGGGTGAAGAATTTGTGGCCCAGATCCGAGGGTATTTTAAACTGGTAGATGATGAATATGCCAATCAATTCATAACGGATTTGGGTCGTTATCTCACCATGCCTTTGGAAACAAAGCCCTTCCCTTTTCACTTTTATATTATCAAGGACAATACCCTTAACGCCTTTGCAGGGCCTGGGGGACATATCTTTGTCTTTTCCGGACTAATAGAAGCCATGGATAATCTGGATGAACTTGCGTCTGTCATTTGCCATGAACTCGGCCATGTCACTGCCAGGCACATATCCCAGCGCATAGAGCAGAGCAAGAAAATAGGGTTGGCCACCATGGCAGCAATTCTGGCTGGTGCTCTGATTGGGGGTGAATTATCGGGAGCCGTAATGACAGGCGCGATGGCCGCCGGAATGCAGGCCCAACTGAGCTACAGCCGAAACGACGAACGGCAGGCTGACCAGTTGGGGTTCAAATACACGAAGTTGGCCAGTTTTGACCCCGCAGGGCTGATCAGCTCACTAAAAAAAATTCAGAAAGGACAATGGTTTGGTACGGATAGGGTACCGGCCTATCTTTTAACCCATCCTACCGGACCTGAAAGGATGTCTAATCTTGACTCAATGTTGACCCATTTCAAACCTGATCCCCCAACCAAAGAAACCATCCAATTAAGAAAGCGCTTTCCCTTCTTTAAAACCATTCTCCGGGCAGAATGTATGGGTTCCCAGGAAGCAGAAAGGCTTTTCCACCTTGATCTCGAAAAGGACCCATCATCCCTTTTGGCCCACTTTGGCCTTGGAATTGTTTACAGGGAAAAATCAGAGTATGATCGCGCTATTCGTCACCTAAAAATCGCGCTCAAGGAAGACCCGGATTCTATCTCCATATTGACAAACCTGGGGCAAACCTATCATATGGCGGGGCAGGACAGAGAGGCCATACCGTTTCTTGAAAAGGCCTTTGACCGTGATGGTCAGAGTCACTCTACGATATTTCTCCTTGCACTGTCTTATGAAAACCTTGAAAAGTACGAAATGGCAATTCAACTCTTAGAGAAACTGACCTATCTGAAACCCGTTGATAACGAGGTCTATTATCACCTGGGCCTTTCATACGGAAGGCAAAACAGACTGGCGTTAGCCCATTATAATTTCGGCCTTTATTTTAGTAACTTACGTCAAATGCAGAAAGCAAGTTTTCATTTCCAAAAGGCCGATAGCCTTTCCGACAATAATCCTGCCCTTAAAAAAAAGATCCACGATGCGATAAAAGAGCTCGGTCCCTCACAATAGGTGAGAATGGGACATCCGTTATTTTTAGAAACGGGGTTACCCATGACAAAACACACCGTACCCTGTGTCAAAAGGCTGGCCCCGGATTTCTATGAGGAGATTGAGAAAGGAAAAATGTGAGAGAGATCCTTTGCATCAACCGTATTGCGTGAAGGAAAAACCCTCTATGTCAGGAGATCTCGAAAGCAGCAAACTCTTTAGGCCAGAAATTTTCTCAACCTTTCCATGGCCTCCTCAAGTCGCTCCACAGGATGCGTCAACGCAATTCGGAAGTATCCCTCCGCCTCAAATGGTTTCGTCTTCATAAACATTGCAGATGCAGCATAAAAAAGTTGCCTGCTCGGTCTCGCTCAGGTTTTTCATGCCGTGTGGCTCCATGCTGGGCACGTAGATGGCATCACCCGGGCCGCAGGTCCATTTTTTTAGCAGTTTATCGGTTTCGGAGTCAAACCGCCAGCACTCGAACTGACCGCTCAATATATACATGGTCTGGATATAGAAATGATTGTGTATAGGGATCTCACCTCCAGGCTGGGCCGTGAAAAATCTGAGGCCGTATTCGGGGATACCCATGTCGTCCTCTCCGAACTTGGAAAGCCAGCGAATACTAATGCCCGTGACATCGTACATCTTGCCCCTGTAAGGGAACTTTTCTACCTTGACGTCCTCGCTGTCCTTCCAGTTTAAGACTTCCATGCTTTCCTCCTTTGCAGAAAAACAGTGCCAACTTCAGAGATCGTCGAATATTTGAGTTGTTAAGTCGGTATCCCGGCTAACTTGAAATCTGGATGTGCGCTACATCGAATCATACGAACTTTTCTTCTTAACTCCCCACGTTACTTGACGATAGCAGTAAAGCTTCCTGCAACAACACTCTTCATCTCATCCGGCAAACAAAGATATATCTTGCCTGGCAGCTTACCATTTTTAATTGTCCCCAAATTGAGGAGCATCGAGTAATCCTTTGTAAATATTTTTGTCTTGGGGACTTTGCTGTTTTCTGGCTTCCATTTCATGTGGATGTGCGGCGATCCAAAACCACTGGTTCGGCTGATGTTGTAGGACTTTCCTACCGGTTTCTCGTCCTTTTTTAAAAAGAGAAAAATCATCACGGCATGGTCTGGAAAAAAATCCTCTCCGTCGCGAATGGTTAAAATGCCATTTGCAAACTCGGCGGATTTGGAGGCGAAGTTTTCACCCTGTATCATTCCCTCTGGAACCGTATCAGGTATTTTCACGTTTTTAAGATCCTTTTTCCACACAACGGGGGATGTTTTAGCCCGGGCTTGCGTTTCCGCAGCCTTTTTGCCTTGCCCCAGCAGATATTCTTTTGCCTTTTGATGTCCCAACGCTGCGGCCTTTTTGAAATCCCTATTGGCCTTTGAACTCACTCCATCGGCCTCATAGACTATTGCTCTGTTGTAAAAAACGTCAGCATCATTCGGCGTTATTTTCAAAGCCGCATTGTAATCCTCTATTGCCAGATCCTTCTTGTCTAACTGATAATTTACATTCCCTCTGTTACAATAGGCTTCAAAAGCACGGGGGTTCAACCCTATGACCGCGTCAAAGTCCTTCACAGCCAGTTCATATTTTTTCATTTTAACAAAAAGAAGACCACGGTTATAGTAAGCATCCACATGTTTCTTGTTAATGCCGATGGCTTTTTCATAATCATCTTCTGCCATCTGCAGATTCCCTTTAGCCTCATGCAGCAGGGCCCGATTGTAAAAGGCATCTGCATTTTGGCTGTTGTTTTTAATAAAATCATCGAGTTTTTTTAACTCGGGATCATAGCTGGCTGGCTTGTTTGCTGTGTGTTTCTCCCCGGTTACCTGATCAGGTGGACGTATGACGGGTTTAGATATGGCCTCTGGCCCAGGTTTCTTGGGAATCTCTCGCGTGATGGTTGGGGAAGTCTTAGCTACATTGCTGGCAGATCGAAGTGATCCTACCATGGTCAGGAGAGTACTGGGCAAAAACATGGATCCAATGACCAGAGGGATGACAATGCAAAGTGTCCACAATACCATCACCCTGGTGATTTTCAGTTCCTTGTGCTTTACCCATCCCCAGATAAAAGGGTAGATTCCGCAGATTATCCCCAGGATCCCTTTGAGCGCCCCCTCTATCTTGAAAAGCTTAATAACGACGACGATAAACATAATGAGGCCAACAATTGCAAGAAGCCCGAATAATGCCGACCAGATAATTTCCATAATTTCCTCCCGTTAACTAAACAGCACAAACCACCGCCTGTTTTAGTGGTAAATTGAATTTTGTTGTTTTACCCATCATCCTCTTTCTTATTGCACTCCCCTGCCGCCTTGAATTCTTGTAAATAGGGGGCCCTGTCATTCATGAAACTCTTGTAGAATCGGTAACTGTGGGTTGCCTCATAGGCTATTTCCTTTATGGGAATACTATCAAAACTTAGAATTTGAGCATCCGGAAAGCTAAGTATAATTGGTGAATGTGTCGAGATAATAAATTGCCCCTTTCCTTTCTCGGTTATCATCTGAAGTATCTTCAGGAAAGCAAGTTGATTCAGTGGTGATAACGCTGCCTCCGGTTCATCTAACAGATACAGGCCCTTAATCCTACACCGGTTTTCAAAGAAAGATAAAAAAGCCTGACCGTGGGACTGTTGGTGAAGTGACAGACCACCGTAGTATTTGAGAATGTCGGGATCGGTCGTGGTCATGTCATCAAGATTTGCGGCATAGTTAAAAAAATTTTCAGACCGGAAAAGAAATCCCTTTGGTATTATTCCCCTGGGCTGAATGGTTTTAAGAGAAACGAAATTGTGGAGTCTTGTTTCATAAGGGTTATGGTGAATAATATGCGTTTTTTCCCCACCCCAGACAGTCAGGCCATAGTTTCTCGCTATGGCCTCCAGGAGAGTAGATTTGCCCGTGCCGTTTTCACCGACAAAAAAAATTACATTAGCAGTAAAATCCAATCGGTCTGTTTCCCAAAATACCCTGAGGTTGAACGGGTATAGATTTCTTTTGGGGAAGTTATTGTTATGTATTACGACCGATTCTATGAACATGGCAAGAATCTCATTCTATCCTCAGCAATTCTCATTATAACCTTTAAACCTTGCTACTAGCCGTCTATATAGGTCAAGATATTAACATTTGTGTCAAGTTTTTGAAAAATTTATGATTCCAGCTACTTAACCCGTGATACTGGGTACTGGTCTCTGGATACTGGATTTTTAAAGGATTTCTTTTTTCTTTATCCAGCATCGAGCAGCCAGCAGCCAGCATCTCTACGCCTCAAGCAAAAATTTTGATAAACGCACACAAACTCGTCGGTTTGAGGCATTGGCCTCGCTAGAGGACTGGCATATTGCTTTAACCACCAGCATGTCTGGCGGGGGAAACTCAAACTCGCAAAGCCTTGCCGGATCCACCCATCTGATTTCCTGGCCCTGCAAGGCCTTTGGTTCGCCCGTCAATAGAGTGCAGTTGAACGTATGCAGAGAAATCACTTTGTAATCATATTCATGTTTTACCGGCAAAAAGAGTTTACCAGCCTTTATCTCTATTCCCAGTTCTTCCGTGATCTCCCGCTCAAGGCAATGCCTCAGGCTCTCCCCTTTTTCCTGTTTCCCGCCCGGAAACTCCCATAATCCCTCAAGATGACTTCCTTTTGGACGTTTCGCAATCAGCACTTTGCCATTTTTCCAGATCAATCCGGCTGTTACATGAAAATGGGGCTTGCTATTCTTTCCCTTCACCCCGGACTCCCTTTACCCTCAGCCTGAGATAGGCTTCCTGAGCTTCTTCATGGTCGGGTGATATTTCAAGTACTTTCTCATATACCGCCAGGGCTTTTGAGTATTCCTCCCGCTTCTCCTGGAGTCTTGCCAGATGTAGCAATAGTTTGGTATCCTCCGGCCTGACTTTCAGGATCTTCTCTATCTGCTCAATTGCCAGTTCTTCTTTTCCAGTCTCCAGATAGGCCAATACAAGGTATCCCCTTAAATCTGTCTGCTTCGGGTTTGCTTCCAAACCTTTTTCCATGATGCGGATGATGTCCTCATAGTTGCCCTGCGCAGCAAGATGATCAAAAATGTAATTGTAGGCGCCAATCTCATTTGGCCTCAGTTCAGCAAGAACCTGGGCCTCCTCAAAGGCCATCTGGACATTGTTCTGCTTTTTGTATATATCGAATACAATTTCGTGGGCCGCAACATCCTTTGGGTGTGATTCCAGATATATCTTAAGATAATTCAAACTCCCCTTCAGGTTTCCTGCCTCATATTCCAGTACCCCCAGGTTGAATACCACTGTTTCGTTTTTGGGCTCCAGAGACAGAATCCTTTCATAGTTTTTCTTCAGTTCCCCCTTCTCTCCCAGCTTTTCCAAAACCTGAGCCATTAATAGCAGTGCCTCAAGTGATTTTGGGGTTTCCTTTAACACCTCTGATAGCTGTTTCCTGGCCTTTTTCAATCCCTCTCCTGTCTTAAGGCAGGCCAACGCCAGGTACATTTTAAAATCCGTCTGTTTCGGGTTTGCTTCCAAACCTTTTTCCATGATGCGGATGATGTCCTCATAATCACCTTTGGCGGCAAGATGATCAAAAATATAATAGTAGGGACCTGCCTCTTTTGGCCTCAGTTCAGCAAGAACCTGGGCCTCCTCAAAGGCCATCTGGACATTGTTCTGCTTTTTGTATATATCGAATACAATTTCGTGGACCGCAACATCCTTTGGGTGTGATTCCAGATATATCTTAAGATAATTCAAACTCCCCTTCAGGTTTCCTGCCTCATATTCCAGTACCCCCAGGTTGAATACCACTGTTTCGTTTTTGGGTTCCAGCGATAGAATCCTTTTATAGATTTCCTTTAGCTCCTCCTTCTCTCCCTGCTTTTCCAAAACCTGAGCCATCAACAGCAGTGCCTCAAGTGATTTTGGGGTTTCCTTTAACACCTCTGATAGATATTCTTTTGCCTTTTTGAGATCCTTCTTTATAATGAGCCTCTCAGCCAGAGTCAAACGGCCTTCCATGTCTTTCGATTTCAGACCGACAGCACTGTCCAGATAGAAATCGGCTTTTTCTTTCTGACCAATTTTTTCATATAAGTAAGACAGGTTGTAATAGAGATTCGCATCTTTCTTATCCAATTCTACGGCCTTGAGGTAAAAGAAAATGGCCTTTTCGAACCGGCTTATCTTTGTATATAGATACCCAAGGCGGTTATAAAAGGGCAGTCTATCATTCTTATCAAGCCGTCCTAAAAGGCCTTCATATTCAATAATTGCCTCTTTTAGTTTTCCTGTTCCCTCAAAGATCTCTGCCAACCGGTTCTGGGTCTCAAGATCATCCGGGTTCAGCTCGATAAGTCGTTTTAACACGGAAATAATGCCATCCTCACTCTGCATGGCCGAGTATACTTCCAACAGATCCACCAGTATCTCCTGATCTGGCTTTTTTTTAGCCATATCTTCGAGCATCGGGGCAAGCTGTTTCCAGCGCTTAAGGGATCTGTATTCCTCAAGAAGTCTTGTTTTGATCTGTCTGTTATCAGGCAAAAACTGTGCCGCACGCTCAAGGATTGCTAATCGATAGTCGCTGTTGATAGTTCTGCTGGCCTTGTCAAGCCAGTCCTCCGCACCTGGCTGGACTTGCCAGTCAATGTACCCCAAGTCCTGATTGCGGTACTTAATCCAAACTCTGAAATTGTAATGATCAAATATCTCCTGATTCGGCAAAAGGGCAGATACTATCATGTGTTCGTGCCGCAGTGCCCCAACATCAAAGCCACTCGACACCAGACGAACTCCAAGGTCCGAAAGCATGTTTGTTGAGATTTTTAAGATTTTTACGCTATCTTTGGGATGGAGACGGAGAGTTTCCCCTGACAGGACTTTTCGAGATTCATGATTTACACTAAATAGAACAAAATCAAACCGGGGAGAAACATCATATATGCCGCGCCACAGTAGCCAGCCAGCGGTTACGGCTGTGACCACCAGCAGGGCTACCACCCAAAAGGTAAGGCTTCGGAATGGCGATGTTTTTTTTCTATTTTTTACCAATCGGCGACACTTGTTTTGGATTGACGATTGACGATTGACTATTGGCTATTGGCAGTCTTGGGACTAAGAAATTTTGTTAACTAGTGCCTGAACGAAAACCTCGAAATATGGTTTTCCAGTTTTACTCGAAAATTTTAAACGCACTGAAATTGTTTTCTTTTTTGAATCCCTGGCCCAGACCTGGTTATCCGGGACATCAACAACGGATCATTCAATGAACTAAATATCGGGTCGCCAGCTTCGAACCTAATAAGTCGCGCCAGGGCAGGCCAAAATCCGCAATCCAAAATCCAAAACCGTGCCTGAACGGGGTTTTCGTTCAGGCACTAACTATTCAATCGTCAATCGAAAATAGTCAATTCATACGTGGTTAACTGACAGCGCTGGGTATTGCCTTACTTCTACCCCTTTTGGCGAACCTTTCTTCCCAGACTAAGATAATGGGACTTGCTACAAAGATGGATGAATATGTTCCCACAACAATTCCAATCAGCATTGCAAAGGCAAAATCATGTATCACGCCACCACCCAGGATAAAAAGGGCCACAACGACAATTAATGTGGTGGCGGATGTCAGAACGGTACGGCTCAGGGTCTCATTGATGCTTTTGTTTATGATCTCTTCATGCGGCCGCCTCCGAAACCGTCTCAAGTTTTCGCGTATTCTATCAAAGACAATAATCGTATCATTCAGTGAGTAACCAACGATGGTAAGAAAAGCGGCAATAATTGCAAGAGATATCTCCCTTTCTGTCAATGCAAAGACCCCAATTGTAATGGTCACATCATGAATAAGTGCAATAATAGCCCCCAGGGCATATTTCAATTTTAAAAACCAGCAGAGCCCCAGGGTCACAATCAAAGCGATCACGATGAGCCAAGTGACTGGCATACCAAAGCTGGAAAAAGCATAAACTACAAATGCCAGAGACAAGGCCATTACAATACTCATCAGCCACTTCAGCTCAAATCGGCCTGAAATATAAATGGCAATGAACAGGATTGCATAAAAGATGGCAAACAGGGCCTTCTGTCTTAAGTCTGCACCTACTTTCGGCCCAACCATTTCCACCCGCCTCATTTCAACACCCTGACCGAATTCGGAAATCAAGGCCTGCCTCACCTTGTCGCCCAAACCTGCCAACTCAATATCTGTCCTTCTGACGCGGATCAGGTACTCATGTTGTCCTTCGTCACCAAATTCCTGAATGATGCTATCCTCAAGCTGAACCGGTGCGAGGGCGGATCTTATTTCAGAGGGCATCCGATCTTGATCCAGCTTAACCTGTATTAAAACCCCGCCTGAAAAATCCACACCGAAATTAGGGCCACCTCTCCATATTAGTAGAAAAATAGTTGCAATGATCATCATTGAGGAAAGAGTAAAGGCAATATTCCTCCTTCCAATAAAATTAATATTAATATCAGGCTTGATGAATTCCATGTATTACTCCCATCGTTGTCTATTGCCAAGTCCTTCCAGCCATTTAACTTTAGGCACTTCAGACACTTTAGTTCACCTTAGTCACTTCCCCTAAATACTAAGTCTTTTCATTCTTCGTTTTACATATAGATAATCGAAAACAATCCTGGTGCCGAAGATGGCCGTAAATAAACTGGCTACTATGCCAATGCTGACGGTTACTGCAAAGCCCCTGACAGCCCCGGTCCCAAACTGAAACAATACAAGTGCAGCGATCAGTGTTGTGATTTGGGCATCAAGAATTGTAACAAGGGCCTTACCGTATCCTCCTTCAATTGAGGCCCGAGGGGTCTTTCCCAGCCTCATTTCCTCCCGCACGCGCTCGAAGATCAAAACATTGGCGTCAACAGACATACCAATAGTTAGGATAATCCCTGCAATTCCAGGAAGGGTCAGCGTGGCCCCAAAGAAGGCCAGGCCTGCCATAATAATCAGGATATTCAGAATAAGGGCCAGGTCAGCAATGATACCAGAAAGGCCGTAATAAATTGCCATAAAAATAACCACCACAAGGCCCCCGATGATCATCGATTTAAACCCTTTTTCAATTGAATCCTTTCCCAGAGAGGGGCCGACTGTGCGCTCTTCAATGATTTTAACCGGCGCAGGAAGGGCGCCTGCCCTTAAAACAATGGCCAGATCCCTCGCTTCATCCGTTGTAAAACGTCCTGTTATTTGTGCCCTCCCGCCAGATATCTTGTCCTGTATTACAGGGGCGGAGTAGACGTTGTTGTCAAGCACGATCGCCAGTCTTTTTTTGATATTCTGCCCGGTGATCTGTTCGAAAAGCCTTGAGCCTCTGGCATCAAAAGAAAGAGACACTTGTGGTTCATTGTACTGGTTATCGAACTGGACCCTTGCGTCGGTTATGTACTCCCCTGTAATAAGGGTCCTCCTTTTGAGTAAATAGGGGACCTTCGTCTCACGGCCCGTCTTTGGATCGATGGTGACCTCATAAAGAATTTCATCCCCAGGGGGAATATTTCCTTTAAGGGCATCTTCAACACTGTGCTCCTCATCAACCAGCTTGAACTCCAGCAGGGCAGTCTTGCCGATCAGTTCTACCGCCCTTTTGGGATCTTTAATACCTGGTAACTGGATCAAAATCCTGTTATCTTGCTGGGGTCGGATATCCGGCTCGCTTACACCAAACTGATCAATCCGGTTCCTGATGGTCTCAAGTGCTTGATCCACCGCCATTTTCATAATACGGGTTTTCGCCCTGGGAAGCAGAGATAGCTCAAAAGCCGGGTGGTCTCCTTCCCCTGGAACTGAAGCCCCATCAAAATCAGGATAATCGGTCTCTGCCATTTTTTTGAAAACGTCTTTGTCCTCTGGCCCCATAAGGGTCAAGGTGATTCGATCATTTCCAAGACGCTTCAGTTCAACATACCTTATTTTACCCTTACGCAAATCGCGTTTTATTTCCTCCACAACCCGCTCCAGGTGGCTTTCCACGGCCTTCAAGGAGCCCACTTCCAAAACGAGGTGCATACCCCCTTGGAGGTCAAGACCGAGATGAATCTTGTCTCTGGGCAGGATATTGGACCACCAGCCTGGAAAGTCACTGGTGAAAGACGGCATCAGGTATATGAATGACATCAAAACCACAAGGGCAACAATTGCTGTGCGCCAGCCTAAACTCTTTGACACTTGCTACTCCCCTCTTTGATTGAAAATTTTCTTGACTATTGATTGGTCGTATCTGCGATGTTTTGATCTTCCCGTCCGGGGGAATCACGGATATTGTGACGCTTAATCATTGGAAACATCAATCGTCAATCATCAATCCCTCAAGATCCCTTGCCAGTAATCCCGGAAATGGAACCTCTCGAGACCTTGACCCTTACCTTTGGGGCGATCTCCATTGTCACAACATCATCTGTCAGGCCGGTAACCACCCCGTGGAGCCCTCCAGAACTGACTACACGATCCCCTTTTTTCAACGCAGAAAGCAATAGTTTGTGCTGCTTCGCTTTCTTTTGCTGTGGCCTGATGAGCAAAAAATAAAAAATCGCGAACATAAGTATGAGGGGGAGAAATGCGCCGAGGCCACCCCCCTGTCCGCCTGCTCCACCACCACCTCCGCCCATTGCATAAGCCAAAAAATTCATTCTAAGACCTCCTTTTCGTTCAGTTAAGTCGTTAAGTCGTTGAGTTGTTGAGTTGTGGGTGTCCTCATGCCTTGTGCCTTTTGCCTTGAGTCCCGCTTACTCAACCTCTTCGCCCCTTTGAAGTTTATAAAACTCCTTTCGATAATCGGTAAACCTATCTTCCCTAATGGCCTGCCTGATCTCGCGCATGAGATGGCAGTAATAATAAAGATTATGTATCGTATTCAAGCGGTAAGCCAGGATCTCTTTTGCCATAAAGAGATGCCTCAGGTAGCCCCTGGAGAAACGAGCGCATGTGTAGCACTGGCAATTTTCATCAATAGGCCTTTCATCATCCACGTATCTGGCGTTCTTGATTGTAATCCTGCCATTAGTTGTGAAAAGGGTGCCGTTTCGGGCATTGCGGGTCGGCATAACGCAATCGAACATGTCGACACCTCGCATAACCGCCTCTATCAAGTCTTCCGGCGAACCTACACCCATTAGATAAATCGGACTGTCTTCCGGTAGAAAGTCCATCGTCTCTGTAATGACCCGTAATCTTGTCTCACGGTCTTCTCCAACAGAAAGCCCGCCCAAGGCATACCCTTCAAAACCCATGCCGGTCAGATCCCCGGCACTCATTTCCCTTAGATCACGATACATGCCACCCTGCACTATGCCGAAAAGCGCCTGATTAGCACCATCCATGAGTTCAAGGCACCTGCGAGCCCACAGGCTTGTTAACCTAACGGAATTCAGGACATACTCATAGTCAGAAGGATAAGGCGCGCATTCGTCAAAGGCCATAATAATGTCCGCGCCTAAGGTCTTCTGGATCTTTATGGCCTCTGCTGGACCAATGAAGTGCGTGGACCCATCCAGATGGGACCGAAACGTCACACCCTCCTCGGAAATGGTCCTTAAACCCGAAAGGCTGTAAACCTGGAACCCCCCACTGTCTGTCAATATCGGCCCCGGCCAGTTCATGAATCCATGTAATCCACCCAGCCGCTTTATGACATCATGCCCGGGCCGTAGGTAGAGGTGGTAGGTATTGGCCAGGATGATCTTGACGCCTGCTTCCTGCAAGTCTTCCGGGGAGACTGCCTTAACCGATCCCTGGGTTCCCACTGGCATAAAAACCGGGGTCTCGAAGCTTCCGTGGGGGGTTTCGATTTCACAGAGCCTGCCCCTGCATTCCCTGGACTTGTGAATTATTTTAAATTCCAATATCGAATATCATTCTTGACGAAATCTTCAGTCCTAATCGCGTTCACAGTATCAGCATCGCATCCCCGTAACTGTAAAACCTGTACCCTTTCTCAATAGCCGACCTGTAAGACTGTTTAATAAACTCCAGGCAGGCAAAGGCGGATACAAGGAAAAGTAACGAACTCTTTGGTAGATGAAAATTGGTGATCAGGGCATCCACTACCCTAAAAGAAAAGCCGGGAGTCACGAGCAGATCAGTCTTCCCATCTCCCGGCAATATCAAACCGTCAGGGGTCACAGCAGTCTCTAATGCCCTCACGACAGTTGTCCCAACAGCAACCACCCTCCCGCCTTTTTCTCTGGTCCGTTCTATGGCATCCGCTGTCTCAGGCTCAATATAGTAGGACTCATCACCCAGGTGATGCCTTCTGATGTCCTTTGTCCGAACAGGCCTGAACGTCCCGTGTCCCACATGAAGGGTCAGATAGGCTACAGAAATCCCTGCAGACTTTAGTTTGTCGATCAAATCCTCTGTAAAGTGGAGCCCGGCCGTTGGTGCAGCAACAGCACCTGCCCTTTTCGCAAAAATCGTCTGATACCGCTCCCTGTCAAGATGGGAATAAGTGGTTTTTTCCCCTCGCTTAATGTAAGGCGGCAAGGGCATATGCCCTTGTTCTTCAAGCAAAGAATCAATAGAGCAATCACCGCTAAATGTGATTTTGACCAGACCGTTTTCCAGTACCTCTCGTACCTTCCCGGAAACACCTGACTCAAAGAAAAGGAGACCACCTTTCCTGGGCCGTTTGGAAGATCTCAAAAGACAAATACGCGTTGCCGGGTCTTTGCCGGCTGAATCATTGTGTCCCAGCACAAGGATTTCTATTAGACCTCCGCTTTCCTTTCGGCCAAAAAGCCTTGCAGGGACAACCCTCGTATCATTCACAACCAGTAAATCACCAGGCCGAAGCAGCGTGGGCAGGTCAAAAAAAAGTCTATCTGAAACAGATCTTTCTTTACGATCCAGCACTAACAAACGCGAACGATCCCGTCTTGAAACCGGGACCTGCGCGATTGATTCTGCCGGCAACTCGTAATCATAATCCTCTATATCAAACATCTCAGCATTTTAAACATGATAGGCTAAACAAAATCGAATTTAAAGTCAAATCTTTTTATTCTTTGAAAAAATAGGCAATTAACAGCCCCAGAGCCATAGCTACGAAACCCATGGCCCTGAGATTTGAATCCGGGATCTCCTGCAATGTTGACATCCATTTTTTCATCTTACCAGGAAAAGCAAAATAAGGGATCCCCTCTACTATGAGTACGAGTCCTATAAGGCAAAGCAACAATTTCATTCGTGCGTTCCGGACATCTCCTGCAGGATCTCCTCCAGATGTTGCAGCTCCTTCCCGTATCCGGCCCAATCCCCCTGGCGTAAATATTCTTTGGCCCTATTATAGTGTTCCATAGCCAACTTGCCGGATTCAGAAACATCGTGAGTTCCGGGCTTAAAAGTGGAAACCATCTCTCTGGCGGCTATTTCTCCCCCGAGAACAAGGCGCAGGGCCCTGTCAAGAGTTTCCTCCATGAGGAGTCGATTGCCGTAAGCCACAATTACCCTCTTTAATTCCGGTAAGGCTGCGGTCCTTGATTGATCTGCCTGTGAAGGGCCTGGCGCCTGTGTCCCTTGAGGTTTTCTAAAACCTCCGGGTTGAGATGCCCCTGATGCTGGCGTTTCTCTCGCTTCCTGTATGGCCTCAAGGTATATGGGTTCCACATAGATAAATGAGTCGCTGATGGGAATTGCCAGGAGATTTCCCCTGATGACCCTTGACCCCCCCTGGCCCCACAAACTAAATTCCCGGGATATATCCGTATGCTGGTTTATCCTGGCTTCAATTTGCATGGGCCCATAGATCAGTTTTTCTTTGGGCAACTTGTATACCAATAGATTTCCGTAATTGGGCAGATCACTTCTGCCCGCCAGCCAGCCTATCATGTTATCCTTCTTTGAAGGGGTGAAGGGGGTCATCAGGAGAAATTCTTCTTTATCCCCTTCTGGCAATTTTATGATGACATAATAAGGCTCCATTTTTTGCCGGCTGTCACCATACAACTCATCAGGAATTTGCCAGAGATCTTCCTGATTATAGAAGACCTGAACGTCTTCCATGTGATACTTTGTGTACGCATCAATTTGTATTTTAAACAGATCCCTGGGATAGCGAATGTGTTTTTTCAAACCAGCAGGCATATCATTAAAAGGCTTAAACAGATCAGGGAAGATGTCTGAATAGGTTTGAACAATAGGATCTTTTTCATCAATTATATAAAATGATACATCTCCGTTATAGGCATCTATGATGACCTTTACTGAATTACGGATATAATTCAGCGTCTTGTTTTTAAAACGAGCCTTAAACCGGCGGGAATAGGGATACATGTCAGAGTTCGTGTAGGCGTCTTGAATCCAGTAAAGCCTTCCCTCGGACACGACCAGATAGGGATCACCGTCATAATCTAAAAAAGGTGCTATGGCAGCGACTCTTTTGTCAATCCGGCGTTTAAACATTATTCTGCTCTCCGGATTCAGATAATTTGTGAAAAGTATCTGGGGATCAAAAAACTCGAAGGCAAACAAAACTCTCCTCACAAAGGAGTTGACAGGGACACCTCCTTTTCCCTGGTAGATGGCATACACATTCTTGTTTCCCTTGGGGTAATCAAATTCCTTGGTTTTTGTCTTTACCAGGACATACTGTTCTGTTTTTTCTCCATAATAAATCTCCGGCTGCTCTACCTTCAGATCCACCTCAGAGACTGGAGGCACGTCTTTGATGAAGAGGCGTGGAAGCCCCTCTCTGGTTACTTCATTGACCGGGCTTGCGGCCAATCCATAGCCATGGGTATAAATCAGGTGTCTATTGACCCAGGTATTTGCCTGGGGAGGCAGTTTACTGATAACCAATTCCCGGGCCGCCAGCATAAGCTGTCGATACTCGTTATTGATCAAATAACGATCTACGTCCACATTGTTAAAATCATAGTAGAGACGAATAGCCTGAATCTGCTTGTAAGTCTGAAGCAGGGGGCGTTCATCCCAAATCCTGATATTTTGTACAGTCACATCATGCTTCTCGATATCTTCCACGCTGAGTGTATCGCTGACGTCAAAATCGACTTCTTTTATGTTGTGCAGATTATAGGCCTTACGTGTAAATTCAATATTATGGGCAATGTAAGGTGATTCCTTTTCTAATTCATTGGGTTTAACCACGAATTTTTGTATAAGAGTGGGTAAGCCGGTGCCAAGCAACAACACGGCCCCTAACCAGATCCCGCCACTTAACAAGATCAGTTTTTTTCTGGATCTAAAAACGTCAATGAAAAGAATCACAGCCAGGCCCAACGAGAGGATTATCAAGAACCTGTAGGCCCATACTTTAAAATGGACATCAGTATAGCTGGCACCAAAAGCAGGTCCCTGGGTGGAATACAAAAGCCCGTATATTTTCAGATAAAAACCCCAGGCCACTAACAAAACAATAATTCCTAAAAGGAAAACAAGGTGTTTTTTGGCTTTCTCTGAAATGGTAATCTTAGGTAGGGAGGGTGGCGCACCTTCTGCCGGGGAAAGGTCACCAATTATCTGAAGCGCACCGCCTTTCAGATACCACGCGATTGTTATAAGACCCGCTAAAACAACAAAGACCATTAACCCTTCTCGGACCAGGATATAAAGGGGGAGAGAGAATACATAAAAACCGATGTCCTTATTAAAAATAGGGTCTGTGCTTCCAAAGGGTTTCTGGTACAAATAGCGCAGGACCATATCCCAATGATCTGACCCCTTTGATGCAATAACAAAGCTAAGAATTAGGATAACGGCCAGAAGAATAGTATTCAGGGCCCTGCCTGAAAGACCAATCTGGGAAAAATAACCGCCCGCATCTCCGAGATTCATTCCACGCCCATCGTCGGGGTGCAAACGTGTGGCAACGTATATGTTAATGATTATAATAATCATCAAGGGCAGCCACACCACAAATCCAAAGCCAAATTGGCTCAAAAGCATAGTCCAAAAAACCGGCGAAAAATCAAGGTTATCGAACCACAGCCAATCAGGATAGATGGAAATACCTGCCCAGAGGAAAAGGGCAATCAAAATTCCGAATCCGATAAGTATTTTTTTCTTCATAACTGGTCTCCGCTGATGTAAAAGTCAAATTTCAGGTAAGTGGGCATAAACGCTATAGATATTTCCAATCGTCCAATACGATTGGCTTTAGCGGGTGATAATAGGATTTATAAATATTTAGCGCAAGTGGTTTTATTGAAATGCGGCAATTCTTATAACCCTTAGGCCTTTTTAATGCAGGGCCGTGGGGTCTCTTTTTAAAGGACGCAAGACAAATTCTACCACAGCTTGTCGAACGCCCCCGTGGCTTTGAATAAAGGCTCCGAGCAGGCAGAGAAGACGTCAGTTGCAACGGAGACTCTCCTTTGGGGCTGTCCTATAACGAATTTCAAGGCTACGCTGCCGTTCAATAGAATGAAGCAGTTTTTTGCGGCCTTTAAAAAGAGACCCCGCGGTCCTGCCAGATGGAGGCCATAATTAGAATTGTTGTCGGCCAGAAATCACACTTGACAATAAGCGGTTGTTGGCTTAACAATTAGTTTTTTTATTAGCTGCTCCCCCTGTGAAAAATACTTGCACATACTATTGAGTTTTAGAACATACCCACGGCTAACCCGCTAACCTTTATAAAAGAGGAGAGGAGACTTCTTATGACATTTCAAAAAGGAAAGGCATCCCCGGAATTTGAAAAAGCGCTCGGGATCGGTCGTCCACCAAATATTACCCAATTATTCCCTAATTCCAGGGCCCTGATTGTGAGTGGCAAGGTGATAGACAGGGCCATGATCGAGAAAGGGAAGGCCATGACCATAGCGGCCAACGGGCGAAATCATTTTGTGATTCGTGGAGCTCTCAGGGCGGCACAGCGGGCAAATGCGGCCATAATCATTGAAATTGCCAAATCCGAGGGGGGCGCAAGTGCTTATTGCGGGGTTAGTTTATGGAACATGGCACGGCAGGTGGATGCGGTTTGCAATGAACTGGGAATCACCGTGCCTGTAGCCATACATGCGGATCATTACGGCATCAAGGGCGATAAGGATGTGGAAACTGCCAGGACCGAAATCCCATCCCTGTTCGACGCGGGCATTACTTCAATTGCTATTGATGCCTCACACCTGCCTGATGACGAAAACCTCCTGGCAAATATCGCCCTTAATCCCTATGTACCCATTTGGGCCGGATATGAGACTGAGGTCGGTGAAATAAAGGGGAAGGAAGGTCTTTCAACGGCTGATGAAGCGCTCTTCTTGATACAGGGTCTCAACGCTCACGATATTTTTCCCGACTGGATCGCCCTAAATAATGGAACCACCCACGGCATTGAGGTCAGCGATAAGGGTATCCAGGTATCGTTGACAATAGAGATCCATAATGCCCTGGCAAAATATAAGGTATCAGGGGCCCAGCACGGGACCTCGGGTAACAGTTCCGAGCGTCTCAGGGACATCGCGCAAACGACCCATACCACAAAAGCCAATGTAGCTACTGCACTCCAGATGATTACGTGGGGGGTGAAGGTCAATGAATACGGCAACGCCCTTTTGGATGAAAACGGAGAATTTGTTAAGGTTTCAGACCAAGGTATGACCGATGCACTGTGGGCTGAGATAGTTATGTATGCCAAGGAAAACGGCCTCAAGGGTGGGGATTACAAAAAGCTCAACCTCCCTTTTGAAAACAAGCTCCTGGGCCTGCCCCGTGATGTGCGGGAAAGGATGGCAAAAGGCGTGGAGGACTTTGTTTATGAGCTGCTCACTGATGTATTTAATGCCAGTGATACAGCACCCCTGGCTATTGATGCTATTCTAAAGGCTGATTCCTATGATCTGGGACCAAAAGCCACCCGCATTGAGGACCCTTCTGAATGGACTGGGAACCAGATTCATGAACGGGCATCCAAATTAAATGTGGACAAAGGCCCTGCAGGGGATTTTGATGATTAAAGACCCTGAAGAAAGGCCACACCTCTGGATCAAGGACATCACAGAGAAAGATACGGTCAGAGGCCATTACCTGGTCAAGGAAAAAAGACTGGCAAAAACCCGAAACGGAAAACCCTTCATTAGTATTACCCTGACCGATCGAACAGGAGAGGTGGGGGCCAAGGTATGGGAGAGGGCTGAAGAGTACTCCGCCCTATTCCATCAGGGAGATATCCTTGAAGTAGAGGGAAATGCCGAGTCCTACCAGGGCCAGATACAGATCACTGTTTCAGAGCTGACCCCCTTGAAAGGAGAAGTTGATCACGGCATTTTCCTGGAATCTGCCCCTGAAAATACTGCACAGATGATGAAGGCCCTCAGGGATGTCCTGAGTGGTCTACAAAATGTCCACCTAAAGGCGCTCATTGACCGTTTTTTAGCTGATAAGCAGTTCGTTTCTTTGTTTAAAAAAGCACCGGCGGCAAAGAATTTTCATCACGCATACGCAGGTGGCCTGCTGGAGCATACCTTGTCAGTGTGCCAGATGTCTGTACGGGTGGCGGAGCATTATCCCCGGTTGGACAGGGAACTGCTGCTAACGGGAGCGTTTTTACACGATATAGGAAAGATAAGGGAATTAAAGGCCTATCTCCAGATCGATTACACGGATGAAGGGAGACTACTTGGCCATGTGGTGCTGGGAGTGGTCATGGTGGATGAAATGCTAAGAGGACTAAAGAGTTTTCCGCAGGAACTGGCCGCCCGATTGAAACACCTGATACTCAGCCACCACGGCCAGTATGAATTCGGATCCCCTAAAAGGCCAAAGTTTTTGGAGGCCTTTGCCCTTCACATGATTGATGACCTGGATGCAAAGATAAACGGGTTGGGCCATTTTATGGAAAAAGACAGGCGGGAAGGGGCCTGGACCGATTTCAATCGCCTGTTTGATCGGTATTTTTTGAAAGGGGAGATCCTTTCCATTGAAACAGACCCGGACGAGACAGGCCGAACAGACGTGAGGCAGGGGAAGTTATTTTCTCCCTAATCATAGCTGTGAGAAACTCCTAAAATGAAACGTCAAACATTTCTTTTACTATCGGTGCTTGTTGATCCGTCCGGCATCGCACAGACAGGATAATGGCCTGGGCTTCTTTGATGGCCTTTTCCAGGTCATCATTTACGATTATATAATCATACCACACGCATTGTTTGATCTCATTAGAGGTCTTTTTCATTCTCGATTTTATGACTGTTTCATCATCCGTTCCGCGCGCCATCAGCCGTTTTTCCAGGACATCCAGAGATGGCGGTAGCACGTAGATAAGCACGCTATTATTGAAATGTTTCTTGATGTTTTTTGCGCCCTGGGTATCCAGATCCAGCAGAACATCAAGCCCCGAGGCGGTCTGTTCATCAAGGCTTGAAAAGGATGTGCCGTATAGATCATCATAAACTTGAGCCCACTCCACAAATGCCCCCGCATCGATCATACTCCTGAAGCTCTCTTTTTTCAAAAAGTGATAGTCGATACCATCATTTTCATTACCCCTGGGCTTGCGGCTGGTATGGGAGATGGAATACCCAAGGCCTTCGATTCTCTCTTTGAGGGCCTTGATGATGGTAGATTTCCCTGCCCCGGACGGTGCAGAAAATACAAAGAGGTTACCTGACATATCTATTCTTCGATTTCTTCCCCGCTTAACGCACAATTGGGACTGTATCTCTGGGCAATAGTTTCAGACTGAATTGCTGACAGTATTACGTGATTACTATCCGTAATAATCAGCGATCTGGTGCGCCTTCCCTGGGTAGCATCGATCAGCCGTTTCTCATCCCTGGCCTCGTCACGGAGTCTCTTCATGGGAGCAGCGTTTGGAGAAATAATAGCAACGACTCGCCTGGAAACAACCGTGTTTCCAAAACCAATATTGACAAGCTTGGGGCTCATGGATATCTCCTTTCATTCAACGTTCTGAACCTGTTCTCGCAATTTTTCAAGCTCTGCTTTCATTTCCACGACCACCTTGGAAATAAGTGCATCAGATGCCTTTGAACTGAGCGTATTCACTTCTCTATTGATTTCCTGAATCAGAAAATCCAGCCTTCTCCCCAGGGCGTCATCCATTGAGAGGTATTCACGAAATTGTTTCAAGTGACTCCTGGTTCGCACAATTTCCTCTGTAATATCCGATCTTTCGGCGAAAAACGCCACCTCCTGGGCGAGCCGGCTCTCATCCAAAGCTACACCCTCAAGGATATTATCGATCTTATCTTTAAGCTTTTTCCTGTATTCCTCAACAAGAATGGGAGCCCGTCTATCCACCTCATTGACATCCTCTTCCAACAGATCGAGTCTTTTTACAAAATCGGCCTCAATAGCCTCTCCCTCTTTGACCCTCATCATGTCAAGAGAATCAAGGGCCTGCTCCACGACATGCTGGAATCCAGGTCTTAGCTTATCCATGTCGACCTCTTCAGGCCTGAAAAGAAGTACATCCTTCATCTGTAAAAGGGAGTCAACCTGGATTTTTTTGTCAAGGTCAAACTGTTCGGCCAGTTGATGCAAAATCTTGAAATAGGAATTTACCAGAGGCACATTCAGCTCAAGGCTGTAAGGGGGTTCCTCACCGTTGTTTTCTATTTGCACAGACACTTCTACACGGCCCCTCCTGATCCTGGAAGAGATTGTGTCTTTGAGCTCCTTCTCGAGGACCTGGTAATTTCTTGGAATCCGGAGAATGATATCCAGATGACGATTGTTGAGCGACCTTGTCTCCGCAATAAACTGTGTATCACCCAGATGATACTCCCCCCTGCCGTATGCCGTCATGCTCTTAATCAAGGCGTTTCATCCCCCTCAACTGTTCCATGTATTTTTTTCTGATTTCATTAAAAACCCCGATTAGTTCTGGAGTTGCATAATCTGGGTATGTCCAGTTAACCGGCCTGAAGCTTCCCTTCTGGAAAATCAACGTGAGGTCTGCATAAATTCCTTTTGAAAGATAGACGCGGTGCACATAGTTCTTTCCCGTAGCCAGGATTAACCTTTCAGGAGATATAAAACCGGGGTCAATGTTGACCAACCTGTTTCCCTCCCGTCGATATTGCTCTTCAATCCCGTTTGTTTTTAGCTTTATCTCAACAAGATGATCAGCAGGGACCAGTTGGGAAAAGGATATGAAACGGCGGTGGAGCGGCCATCCCATTTCCCTGGCATAGTACTTGGTGCGGTCAAAGAAGAGCTCGGGGCTAACCCAGTCCACTAAACCTAATATCTCAGCGATTTCAGCTACAACTGTATCAATAAGCTCTTTGTCAGGCGAAAACAAGCTTGAAATAAGCTTGACAGGATCCGGCTCATGCGGTTGGCTCATGGCTGTCGCTTCGCTATAAGTTTTTTCAATTCCTCTGCACTGACAGTGGAAGTTCCTACCTCACCAACCACAATACCTGCGGCGTAATTTGATAATACAGCCGCAGATTTTAAGTCAAGCCCTGAAGCCAGCGCCAGAGAAAACGTGCCGATAACCGTATCACCAGCTCCTGTCACATCAAAGACATTTTTGGCGACGGTTGGAATATGAATTATCTCTCCACCGTTTTCAAAAAGTGTCATTCCATCTTTCCCCTGGGTGATAAGCACGGAGCGACAGGTGAGTTCCTTGAGCATCTGTTTGCCGGCCCGCACCAGCGTTTCTTCATCCACGATCTCAAAACGGCAGAATATCCCTGCCTCATGATGGTTTGGGGTGATTACATCAACCCCATGATAATACTCGAAATTGCCTGTCTTGGGATCAACGGCAATTTTGACCGGTTCACCTGCGGCGGACTGGATCAATTTTCTCAGACCCTTCATCAGTGAGGCAGAAATCACACCCTTACCATAATCGGCCACCACGATGGCATCGAGTCTATCAAGGTTTTCTCCGACAAAAGTCAGAAGGTTTTCTATGCTTTCAGGCCTGATATCTGTTCGGGTCTCGCGGTCAAAGCGAACCACCTGCTGATTCCGCGCCACAACCCGTGTCTTTATGCTCGTTGGCCTGCCCTCCTCTAAAACGATCCCATCGGAGGTCAACCCCATGTTATTGATTTCGTTTATTATTGCTTTTCCAGCGCGGTCCTGGCCCACTACCCCACAAAGGGTGGGCTTTGCCCCAAGTGTTGCTATATTATGGATCACGTTCGCTGCACCACCAAGAATTTTGGTCTCGCGCTTGACTTCCACAACAGGGACAGGAGCTTCCGGAGAAATCCTGGAAACATCACCCCAGATGTACTCGTCTAAGATGATATCACCTATTACAAGGACTTTCGCCTCGGAAAACCTGTCAATGTATTCCTTGAGGCGGTTTGCTTTATAAGGATGCCCGATTGTCTTCATTGTCTTCACACATAAAAGTGATCTAAAGTTCGAAGTGACTAAAGTGAACTAAAGTTATGGTACGCCTTCGGCGTGCTAATCAATAACTCAAACCCTAGTTGAGACAAAAGGTGCTAATAAATCCCCTCTATCTCCCCTTCACAAAAGGGGAGGACTTATGCTTCCCCCTTTAATAAAGGGGATCGAGGGGGATTTCGTTTGATCAATGTGGAAAGATCTGCCTATTTTATAAAGTGCCTATAGTTGCTTGACTACAATGTGATTTCTATATCATTGTGCATTCCTATTGTCCATAGAAATGGATTCAACAATCAAGGGTGCCTACACTTTTCTAAAAAAATTGTGGATTTGGAAAGGCGATTTTCAATGTTTGGCAGGTTGACTTTTTTCCCCTCCTCCTTTAAAAAAGGATTGCGTATGCGCAATAACCTTCCCAAAGGAGATTTCAGTGAAAATCATCATTGTGGGCGCGGGCGAAGTGGGGTTTAACATTGCCCAGAAACTCTCTGAGGAAAGCCATGATGTGGTCCTTATTGACAAGGACCCACAAAAAATAGAGCGGATTGCCGATAACCTCGATGTCCAGGCGTACCTGGCTTCAGGTACGAGCCCCCAAGCCCTTAAAGACTCCGGAATCAGAGAGGCAGACATGCTGGTGGCTGCCACTGATAGCGATGAAGTAAACCTGATATCCTGCCTGCTCGCCCGCAACCTGAACCCTTACATGATTAAGATTGCCCGGGTGAGAAATAAAGAGTACCTGGCTGAAAAGGAACTCTTTGGTAAGGACCTCCTGGGCATTGACCACATCATCAACCCTCAATCGGCGATGGTGGAAACCATCCTTAGCCTGATGAAAGTTCCGGGTGCCTCTGATGTTATTGATTTTGCCGGGGGGCGGGTCAAGCTCATCGGGTTTACTGTGCCGAAAGGTTTCCCATTCACCGGACGTCAGTTGATATCCTTCAAGGATCTTGAAGGAAAACTTCTTGTGGGAGCAATTGTGCGGGGAGATCATGTGGTTATCCCGCGGGGCCAGGATACAATCGAGGTTGATGATCTGGTCTACTTAGTCGTGAAAAGTGATGAGATAGACTCAGCCCTTAAACTGTTCGATATCAAGGAAGAGGGCCTGAGGAGGGTCATCATCGTCGGCGCGGGGCGGACAGGCACGGCCCTTGCTACTGCCCTGGATATGACCAGTATCAGCGCAAAAATCATTGAAAAGGACCTTGAAAAGTGTACCAGCCTGGCTGAAAAACTTGAGCGTGTGATTGTGATCAATGGTGATGCCACAGACAAAGATCTGCTCCAGGAAGAAAACATCGCGGATGTGGATTTTATAGTTGCCATTACCGGGGATGAAGAAAGCAATATTCTTATTTCGCTTCTGGGAAAAAGCCTGGGCGCAAAAAAGGCTATTACACGCGTCAGCAAACATAGCTATATTCCGCTCGTTTCAGCTATCGGGATCGATACTGTTGTAAGCCCGAGGCTTTCAGCGGTCAGGGCAATTCTTCAATATATTCGTCGTGGCAAGATAATCTCTGTGGCGCCGCTGAAAGGAGAACACGCCGAGGCCATCGAGGCCGAGGCACTGGACACATCTGATATTGTAAATGTACCCTTATCCCAGGTAAAATTTCCTAAAGGGGCCATAGTGGGGGCCATCGTCCGCGGTGAAGAGATTATCATTCCCCGTGGCGACAGTGTCATCATACCTAAAGACCGACTCATCATATTTGCCCTTGAAAAAGCTATTCCCAGGCTGGAAAAGCTGCTCACCGTAAAGTTGGAATACTTCTAATGCATCCAAGAATCATCACACGATTTGTTGCCATACTGGTTCTTTTTCTCGGCATCTCCATGGCCTTACCACTGCTGGTCGCCCTGATTTATGATGATGGAAGCACCAGGGCTTTACTCTTTTCCATGCTTATCTCATCCTGTGTTGGACTCATTTTCTTCCTCTTAACAAGGGAAAAAGAAAGTCCCCATCTGAACCACCGTGACGGTATCGCAATTGTGACGTTTGGGTGGGTAATGGCAGGATTGTTCGGAACGCTCCCTTATCTCTTCTCGGGCTGCATACCCGGTTTCACAAATGCCTACTTTGAATCCCTGTCAGGCTTTACAACCACCGGCGCTTCCATTTTGAACGATATTGAGAACCTGCCAGAGGGAATTCTGCTCTGGAGAAGCCAGACCCAGTGGCTCGGTGGAATGGGTATTATCGTGCTTTCCATTGCAATCCTCCCGTTTTTGGGGGTTGGCGGGATGCAGCTCTATAAGGCAGAAATTCCCAGCCCGGTTGTGGACAAATTAAAGCCCAGGATATCAGAGACTGCAAAAACCCTCTGGAAAGTTTACCTTCTTCTCACCGTGCTTCAAATCGCCTTATTGTTTGCGGGCGGGATGTCGTTTTTCGATGGCGTCTGTCATGCCTTTTGCACAATGCCAACAGGCGGGTTTTCAACCTGGAATGGGAGCATTGCCCATTTTAACAGCTCATATATTGATGTAATAATTATTTTCTTCATGCTCTTTGCGGGCATCAATTTTTCTCTTCATTACAAACTGATGAAGGGGGATTTCAGGGTATTTGGCAAGGACCCTGAATGTCGTATCTTTCTGCTTACAGTGGCAGTATTTATACTTATTGTAACACTGAATATCTATGGCTCGGTCTATAGCTCTCTTTCAAGTGCCTTCCGCTATGCAGCATTCCAGGTCAGTTCCATCATAACAACCACAGGTTTCGTCACGGCAGATTATGACACATGGCCGTCCCTGTCCAAGCACATTTTGGTCTTTTGTATGTTCCTTGGGGCAATGGCAGGGTCAACTGGAGGCGGCATAAAAACAATGCGCGTCATGCTGCTTGTCAGACATGGCTATCAGGAAATCTTTCATCTAATCCATCCCCATGCTGTCACTGCGGTAAAAATGGGAGGCAAACCGGTCCCTGCCCATATCCTTAGCAGCATCTGGGGCTTTTTCATTCTGTATATGGGTCTTTTTGTTGTTGCCACTTTGATTATGGCATCCCTTGGCCTTGATTTTGTCTCTGCCCTTGCCTCGGTTGCCGCCTCTATTGGTAATATCGGCCCCGGCCTGGGCATAGTGGGGCCAGTGCAGAACTATCTTTCAGTACCCGCAGCAGGAAAATGGATACTGATATTCTGTATGCTGTTAGGACGTTTAGAGATCTATACAGTAATTGTCCTGTTGGTGCCGGAATACTGGCGTAAATGATGTTACTGATAGATGTTATCTTCCTATCAGTCAATTTTTTTGACCCCCGCTCCTCACTTCGCCGGTATAGGTCTGAAACGTTGTAACCGTTCACGGGTTCAAAGGTTCAGGGGTTCAAGGTTCAATTCTCGTCCACGGAGTGCATTTGGGTTCCGTATTTATTAGAAAAGCATCAGCTTCGTCAGGCCCAATCCAAAATTTGGAGCTAAATTGGCAATTACTTGGGAAAATGAGCATTTTTACCGACGACTTCGGGTTTTCAATCCCTTCTTTGTCCTTAACCCTGAACGTTGAAC
>Ga0180009_10001171_pt1 | contig 32741 bp, 25 predicted proteins | sample OS_PC_MetaG_FD_123537 | JGI IMG/M metagenome (GOLD analysis project Ga0180009, IMG submission 123537) | Groundwater microbial communities from the Aspo Hard Rock Laboratory (HRL) deep subsurface site, Sweden - OS_PC_MetaG | ecosystem: Environmental > Aquatic > Deep subsurface > Groundwater...
GGGCCTTCGTCCTGGTCCTGCTGGTCGGTTTCATCTACATCTGGAAGAAAGGCGGGCTCGAATGGCAGTAGACCTCGAAAGCCCCAGCAACTACATCACGACCCGGTTGCGCCAGGCGGTGAACTGGGGGCGCAAGTACAGCCTGTGGCCCTTGCCCTTCGGCGTGGCCTGCTGCGCGATCGAGTTCATGAGCACGGTGTCGTCCTACAACGACATCAGCCGCTTCGGCGCCGAGCTGGTCCGTTTCTCCCCGCGCCAGAGCGACCTGTTGATCATCGCCGGCACCATCAGCTACAAGCAGGCTCCGATCCTCAAGACCATCTACGAGCAGATGGCCGAGCCCAAGTGGGTCATCGCCATGGGCGTCTGCGCCAGCAGCGGCGGTTTCTACAACAACTACAGCACCCTGCAGGGGGCCGACCGGGTCATTCCCGTCGACATGTACGTCGCCGGGTGTCCGCCCACCCCCGAGAACCTCCTGTACTCCCTGACCCTCATCCAGGAACGTGTGGAGAAGGAGGGCCTGGTGCCTTCGTCCGTCCGGCACGCCGGCCGGGTCCAGAGTTGATCACCAGCCGCCAGCCGGGCGCTGTCCGGTAGCGGAACCTGAAACGCGGAGGCGCGCCCCTACTGCCCGGCGGCGCCACGAGGACGGAAAGAGCATGAGCCAAAAGCTGGTCGAGAGGCTGCAGAGGGAATTCGGGGACGAGATCCTCGCCGTCGCCAGCCACCGGGGGGACGAGAGCGTCACCGTCGCTCCCGCCAACCTGCCCAAGGTGCTGGCCCACCTGAAGGACGCCGAGGGTTGCGAGCAGCTTTCGGACGTCGTCGGGGTCGACTATCCCGACCGCGACGAGCGGTTCGAGGTCCTTTACCTGCTCCGGTCCTGGCGCAACAAGCACCGCATCCAGGTCAGGGTTCCGGTGGCGGAGGACCAGCCGGTTCCCACCGTTTCGGGTCTGTACCGCAGCGCGGATTGGCACGAGCGCGAGGTCTTCGACCTCTTCGGGGTGCCGTTCTCCGGTCATCCGGACCTGCGCCGGATCCTTTGCCACCACCAGTTCGAGGGGCATGCCCTGCGCAAGGATTACCCCATCGAACAGGGCCAGGAGTGCACGCGGCCGGAGAACCTCTTCACGGACGCCGACATCGCCCGGGCCGCCCAGCGGGCCACCAACCTCGTCACCCGGGTCGGCGACGCGGCCGACGAGGTCCATCCCAGCGACCTGCTGACGGTGAACATCGGGCCCAGCCATCCGGCCACGCACGGCGCCCTGCGCGCCGAACTCCTGCTCGACGGCGAGACCATCATCGAGGCCCGCACGGAGATCGGTTACATCCACCGCTGCTTCGAGAAGGAGGCCGAGGACCATACCTGGGCCGAGGTGATGCCCTACACCGACCGGCTCAACTACTGCTCGGCCATGCTGAACAACTCCATCTACGCCTCGGCCGTGGAGAAGCTGATCGGGATCGAGGCGACCCCCCGTTGCCAGGGGATCCGCGTGATCGTCAGCGAGCTCAGCCGCATCATCGACCACCTGGTCTGCGTCTGCGCCAACCTCGTGGACATCGGCGCCCTGACCAACTACTGGTACCTCTACAACGTGCGCGAGAGCATCTACGAGTCCCTCGAGAAGCTCTGCGGTTCCCGCCTGACCACCAACTACGCCCGGATCGGCGGCATGAGCCACGACCTGTACCCGGGATTCGCCGACGAGATCCGCCACAAGCTGGGCGAGCTCGACCGGGGCGTCACCGACGTGATGAAGCTGGTCGCCCGCAACCGGATCTTCCTGGACCGCACCTCCGGGGTGGGGGCCATCAGCCAGGCGGACGCCCTCAGCTGGGGCTACACCGGCCCCTGCCTGCGCGCCACGGGGTTGGCCTACGACCTGCGCAAGGAGGCCCCTTACTGGGGCTACGAGACCTACGACTTCGAGATCCCCACCGGGACCGACGGCGACACCCACGACCGCATCATGGTCCGCATGGCGGAGATGGTCCAGAGCCGGAGCATCGTGATGCAGGCCCTCGACCGGTTGCCCTCCGGGCCGGTCGACGTGGACGACGCCCGGGTCATCCTGCCCCCCAAGGCCGAGGTCTACGGGAGCATCGAGGGCGTGATGAACCAGTTCAAGCTCATCTACGAGGGCATCCGGGTGCCGGCGGGCGAGGGTTACGGGTTCGGCGAGGGAGCCAACGGTGAGCTCGGCTTCTTCTGCATTTCCGACGGAACCGGGCATCCCTACCGCATGAAGGTGCGGCCGCCCTGCTTCCCGATCTTCTCCTCCTACGCGGAGATGATCCAGGGCGGCATGATCCCCGACGCCATCGCCGTTCTCGGCAGCCTGAACATCATCGCCGGAGAGCTGGACCGTTGAGGCCCGCGGGCAGGACACGAGGAAGGTAGAGCCCAGATGAACAAACCGGTCGACGCCAGGACCCCCCTGCAACTCTCGCCGGAGAGCGCCTCCAGGATCGAGACGCTCGTCGCGCGCTATCCCACCAGGGCGAGCGCCTTGATGCCCTGCATCTGGGTCATCATGGACGAGCTGGGCCACGTGCCGCCGGCCGGGGTCGCGCTGCTGGTGGACAAGCTCGGGGTCACCCCGGCGCGGGTCCACGAGGTCCTGTCCTTCTACACCATGTTCCGCACCGAGCCCCAGGCCGATTACGTCCTGCAGGTCTGCCACAACATCAGCTGCCACATCATGGGCGCCCGGCCGGTCATCGCCCACCTGGAGAAGCAGCTGGGCATCCGGATGGGCGAGAGGACCCCCGACGGGAAGTTCGCCCTCGAGGGCGTCGAGTGCCTGGGCGCCTGCGGCATGGGGCCCTGCCTGCAGCTGGGCAAGCATCTGTATGAACACCTGACCCCCGAGAGGATCGACGGGCTGCTGGACAGCCTGCGCAAGGGCGTCGTGCCCCGGGCGGACACCGACCGGGAACTGGAGGCATGAGGTGAGCGGGAAGCAGTACAACATCCTGTCGTCCCGGTTCGGGCGCGCCGACGGCCACAAGCTGGCGGTCTACGAGCGGGAGGGCGGCTACCAGGCCCTGCGCCGGGTCCTGGGCGGGATGCAGCCGGCCGAGGTCCGGGAGATGGTCAAGGAATCCGGGCTGCGCGGGCGCGGGGGCGCCGGCTTCCCCACCGGCGTGAAGTGGGGCTTCGTGCCCCAGGGCGCCGAGGAGGTCTACTTCTTCGTCAACGCCGACGAGAGCGAGCCCGGCACCTTCAAGGACCGCCTCTGTCTGGACTACGACCCGCACCAGACCATCGAGGGTACCATCATCAGCTCCTTCGCCGTGGGCGCCCGGCTGGCGTTCATCTACATCAGGGGCGAGTTCGGCTGGCTGATCGACCGGGTCCAGGCGGCGGTGGACGAGGCCTACGCCGCCGGGTACCTGGGCAAGAACATCCTGGGCAGCGGCTTCGACCTCGAGATGCTGGTCCACAAGGGCGCAGGCGCCTACATCTGCGGGGAGGAAACCGGTCTGATCAACTCGGTGGAGGGCAAGAAGGGGCAGCCCAACATCAAGCCGCCCTTCCCCGCCGTCGCCGGGTTCCTGCAGAAGCCGACCATCGTCAACAACGTGGAATCGGTCGCCTCGGTGCCCTGGATCATCACGAGCGGGCCGGCCGCCTACAAGGCGATCGGAACCGAGAAGTCCAGCGGCACCAAGCTCTTCTCGGTCAGCGGACCGGTCAAGCGGCCCGGCGTCTACGAGGTCCCCCTGGGAATCCCCTTCCGGGAGTTCTTCCACGATTATCTGGGGGGCATGGTCGAGGGCGAGGAACTGAAGGCGGTCATCGTCGGCGGCAGCTCGGTCCCCGTTCTGCCGGCCGCCGAGATCATGAACTGCAACCTGGACTACGAGTCCCTGGCGCAGGCGGGCACCATGCTGGGCTCCGGCGGGATGATCATCATCCCCGAGAGCAGCGACATGGTCGAACTCATCCAGGTCCTCATGCACTTCTACTTCGACGAATCCTGCGGCCAGTGCACCCCCTGCCGTGAAGGCACCGGCTGGCTGCACAAGATCGTCAAGAAGTTGAGGCAGGGCGCCGGCACGCCCGAGGATCTCGACCTGCTCGAGCACGTCTGCCAGGGCATGGCCGGCCTGACCATCTGTCCGCTGTCCGACGCCGCGGTGATGCCCATGCGCAGCTTCCTCGCCAAGTTCCGCCCCGAATTCGAGGCTCTCATCCAGGAAACCGCCCCGGTCGGCCCCCAGAGCCGCTGGCCGCGGGGCGAGCAGGAGTGACCCCATGGCCAACCTGACCATCGACGGCAAGGAATACGAGTTCCCCGACGGGACCAGCCTGTTCGAGGCCTGCAGGGAGGCCAGGGGCGAGGCGCTGCCTCACTTCTGCTACCATCCGGACCTTTCGGTCGCCGGCGTCTGCCGCCTGTGCCAGGTCGAGGTCGAAGGGATGCCCAAGCTGACCATCGCCTGCAACACCACGGTGCGCGAGGGCATGGTGGTCCACACGCGCAGCGAGAAGGTCAAGCGGGCCTCCCAGCAGATCCTCGAGATGCATCTGATCAACCATCCGGTGGATTGCCCGATCTGCGACCAGGCGGGGGAGTGCGGGCTGCAGGACCAGTACATGGAATACGGGCTGTACGAAAGCAACGTCACCCAGGCCACCAAGGTCCTCAAGACCAAGGCCAAGGTCATCGGGCCGCAGGTCATCCTGGACCAGGAGCGCTGCGTCCTGTGCAGCCGGTGCGTCCGCTTCTGCAACGAGGTGACCGGCACCGGCGAGCTGGGCATCTTCAACCGCGGGGACCGCGCGCTCATCGACGTCGCGCCCGGCGTCGAGCTCGACAACAACTACAGCCTGAACACCGTCGACATCTGTCCGGTGGGCGCCCTGACCAGCCGCGACTTCCGCTTCGTCAAGCGGGTCTGGATGCTCAAGAGCGCCGACGGGGTCTGCCCCGGCTGCGCCACCGGCTGCAACGTGCGGATCGACCACGAGGGCGGACGGGTGTACCGGCTCAAGCCCCGCCGCAATCCCGAGGTCAACGGCAGCTGGATGTGCGACCGCGGGCGCATGACCTACAAGGCCCTCCACGACGAACGCCGGCTCACCGAGCCCCGCCGGGGAGACCAGGAAGCGCGCTGGGCCGAACTCCAGGACGAGCTGGCCACCGCGCTGGACAAGGGCGCGCTGGGCCTGGTGGTCGTCAGCCCCCACCAGACCCTGGAGGAGATGTACCTGGCCGTCAGGCTCGCCGGGTCGCCGGGCAAGGTCGTTTCCGGTCCCGCGGACGCCGGAATGCGGGAAGGGGATTCCCTCCTTCTGGACGCCGACCGCACGCCCAACCGGGCCGGACTGGGCGTGGTGGGCATTTCCGAGCTGGCGGGGAAGGACCTCGCCGCCGCCGTCGCCGGCGCCAGGGGGACCGTCCTGGTCCTCGGCGGGGATCCCGCCGCGGACGCCGCCGTGGCCGCAGCCCTGCGCCAGCACGGCCGGGTCATCTACCTGGGGACGCACGGGAACGAGACGGCCGGGTGTTCGAGCCTGGTCCTGCCCGGAGCGGCCTGGGCCGAGAAGCAGGGGATCTTCGTCAACCGCCAGGGCCGCTGGCAGGCGTTCCAGCAGGCCATCGCCCGCCCCGGCAACGCCAGGGAGGACTGGCGCATCCTCGCCGAGGCCGTCGGCCGGCAGGACGAGGAGGCCGCCCTGGGCAGCCTCAAGTCCGTGCGGGCCGCGCTCGCCGCGGCCGTCCTGGCCGATCCTTCCATCGACCTGAACAAGCTGCCTGAACACGGGTTCGCGCCCGGGGGTGAGAACTGATGACCATCGTCTGGGAATCGCTGGCCAAGATCGGCTTCATGTTCGCACTGATCATGGGGATGGTCGTCGTCCTGATCTGGATGGAGCGGAAGGGGGCGGCCTACATCCAGGACCGCACCGGGCCGAACCGGGCTGCCATCCTCGGCATCCGCCTGGCGGGTCTGGTGCATCCGGTCGCGGACGTGTTCAAGCTCCTGTTCAAGGAGGACATCACCCCCGACGGGCGTCACCGCGCGCTCTACAACCTCGCCCCCTGGCTGGTGATGACCATCGCCCTGAGCACCTACGCCGTCGTGCCGTTCGGGGACTTCCTGACCGTGGCCGGCCGCCAGGTCCCCCTGGTCGTCGCCGACCTGGACGTCGGCCTGCTCTTCATCCTGGCGATCGCCAGCCTGGGCACCTACGGGGTGGTCATGGCCGGGTGGGCGGCCAACAACAAGTTCACCTTCCTGGGCGGGGTGCGGGCCACGGCCCAGATGATCAGTTACGAGATCAACATGGGCCTGGCGCTGATGGGCCTCATTCTGGTCTTCGCGAGCCTGCGCATCACCGACATCACCGCCGGCCAGGCCGATCTCCTGTGGGGATGGCTGCCCAAGTGGGGGGTCGTCGTCCAGCCGCTGGGCTTCATCCTCTTCCTCGTTTCGGTCTTCGCCGAGACCAACCGGAACCCGTTCGACCTGCCCGAGGTCGAGTCGGAGATCGTCGCGGGCTACCACCTGGAATACAGTTCCATGAAGTTCGCCCTGTTTTTCATGGCCGAATACGCCCACATGGTCATCGGTGCCGCCCTGATCGCGACCCTCTACTTCGGCGGGTACCAGATCCCCTGGCTGCCGCGGCCGGCCCTCGAGGCGCACGCCGGGACCCTGCTGACCGTCAAGCTGGTCGCCGTGGCCCTGGTTTCCCTGCTGATCGCCCTGCTCTTCATGCGCCGGGTCCAGAGGGAGAAGGGCAAGTTCGGGGACGCCCGGGACCGTGAGCCCGTGCTCGGCATGGGGCTGTGGCTGGTCGTGGCCGTCGCCGCCGCGGGCGCCCTGCTGCTGAAGCCCTGGGCCATCGGGCCCGCGGGCGCCTCGGTGTTCGCCAGCCTCGCCCAGGTCGGGGCCTTCCTCGTCAAGCTGGTCTTCTTCGCCTGGCTGTTCATCTGGGTGCGCTGGACCCTGCCGCGGTTCCGCTACGACCAGTTGATGCGCCTGGGTTGGAAAGTCATGTTGCCGCTGGGCCTGGCCAATCTCGTGGTCACCGCCCTTGTCGTCGCGCTCGTCTAGAGCGAGGAGTGCTATGAGCTTCGAAGGTCTGCCCCAGGGATCGGGCGCCAAGGAGAAATCCTTCAAGGAATCCCTCTACCTCTGGGAGGTCCTCCGGGGGCTGGGAGTGACCCTGCGTCACCTCGTGCGCAACATCTTCCACACCGGTGAGATGCCGACCATGCAGTATCCGGAGGAGAAGCGCGTCTACAGCGACCGCTTCCGGGGCCGGCACCGGCTGACCAAGCGGGAGGACGGGTCGCCCCGGTGCGTGGCCTGCCAGATGTGTTCGACGGTGTGCCCGGCCGACTGCATCACCATCGTGGCCGCCGAACATCCCGACGTCGAGATCGAGAAGTATCCCGATTCGTTCGAGATCGACCTGTTGCGGTGCGTCTACTGCGGGCTGTGCGAGGAGGCCTGCCCCTGCGACGCGATCCGCATGGACACCGGAATCTACGAGATCGCCGCCGACAGCCGTGAGAAGTTCGTCGTCGACAAGGACTTCCTCTTGAACAACACCACCGACGGGACGCGCTGAACGGTCGGGTCGAAAGGTTGGACATGGAAGGTATTCTGTTCTGGTTCTGCGGCGCCCTGCTCTTCCTGGGAGGGCTGATGATGGTGGTCCAGCGCAGCGCCGTGGTCTCGGCGGTGTGGCTGGTCTTCGCCTTCGTCTGCGCCGCCGGGATCTTCGCCGTCCTCGAAGCCCCCTTCGTGGCGATCCTGCAGATCCTGGTCTACGCCGGAGCCATCATGGTCCTGTTCCTGTTCGTGATCATGATGCTGCAGGGGCCGGTGCTCGAGGGCGAGGGCAAGCGGATTCCCCTGGGGCTGTGGCCGCTGATCGCCCTGCCTCCGGCCGCGGTCGTGGTGCTGGTGGTCGGCTACCTCCGGCAGCCGCAGAAGACCGGCTTCGCCGGGCCGGTCCCCGAGGGTTTCGGTTCGGTCTCCCACGTCGCCGGGTTGCTGCTCGGGAAGTACCTGCTGGCCTTCGAGCTCATCTCCATCGTGCTGCTGGTCGCGATCATCGGCGCCCTGGCCATCGGCCTGGGGGAAAGGAAACTGCCGTGGAGATAACCCTGACCCATTACCTGGTCCTCGCGGGGCTGGTGTTCCTGACCGGCATGGTGGGCTTCATCGTCCGGCGCAACGCCCTGGTCATGATGATGTGCATCGAGCTGATGCTCTGCGCGGTGAACATCGTCTTCGCGGCCTTCGGCCGCCTGCATGCCGCAGGGGGCGCCCACGTGTTCGTCCTCATGAATTTCGCCGTCGCCGCCGCGGAAGCGGCCATCGGTCTGGCCATCCTGGTGGAGATCTACCGCCGGAGCCGCACCGTGAACGTCGATGACCTCAAAGCCCTGATGGAGTAACGCCGTGGAGAGCCACGCTACCGAAATGATGCTGAGGTGGATCGTCCTGGCGCCGCTGCTGGGGGCGGCGGTGAACGGGTTGCTCAACCGGCGGCTGCCGAAGCAGGCCGCCGGACTGCTGGCCTGCGCGGCGGTGGGAGTCAGCTTCGTCCTGTCGATCCTTTCCTTCCTGCGGCTGGCCGGCATGGCGCCGGAACACCGCCTCCTGACCGACACCATGGCCACCTGGATGGGGCTGGGCAACTTCCAGGTCGACCTGGGGTTCGCCATGGATCCCCTGGGCGCGGTGATGGCCCTGGTGGTCAGCGGAGTGGGCTTCCTGATCCACATCTATTCCCTGGGCTACATGGCCCACGATCATGGCTTCGCGCGGTTCTTCACCTACCTGAACCTGTTCATCTTCGCGATGATGACCCTGGTTCTCGGCGAGAACCTCCTGATGCTCTTCGTGGGCTGGGAGGGCGTGGGGCTGTGTTCCTATCTGCTGATCGGCTTCTGGTTCAACGAGGAAGCCAACGCCTCGGCCGGGAAGAAGGCCTTCATCGTCAACCGCATCGGCGACTTCGGCTTCCTGCTGGGCATGTTCCTGATCGGCGCCGTCCTGCTGCCCCAGCTGCACGAGGGGGAGGGGCTGTTCAGCTTCATGACCCTGCAGCACCACGCCGGTCTCCTGGCCCCTGCGGCGACCGCCATCTGCCTCCTGCTGTTCCTCGGGGCCACCGGCAAGTCCGCCCAGATCCCCCTGTACATCTGGCTGCCGGACGCCATGGCCGGTCCGACCCCCGTCAGCGCCCTGATCCATGCCGCCACCATGGTCACCGCCGGGGTCTACATGATCGCGCGCCTGAACTTCCTGTTCGTGCTGTCGCCCACGGCCATGGCCGTGGTCGCGGCCGTGGGGGCCGCCACCGCGATCTTCGCCGCGACCATCGCCCTGACCCAGAACGACATCAAGAAGGTCCTGGCCTATTCCACGGTCAGCCAGCTCGGGTACATGATGCTGGCCTGCGGGGTGGGGGCGTTCGCCGTGGGGATCTTCCACGTCATGACCCACGCCTTCTTCAAGGCCCTGCTGTTCCTCGGCTCCGGATCGGTGATCCACGCCATGAGCAACGAGCAGGACATGCGGGTGATGGGAGGGTTGAGGCGGAAGCTCCCGGTGACCTTCTGGACCTTCCTGGCCGGCACCTTCGCCCTGGCGGGGATCTTTCCCCTGGCCGGGTTCTTCAGCAAGGACGAGATCCTCTGGAAGGCCTTCAGCAGCGGCAACACGGCCCTGTGGGCCGTCGGGTTCCTGGCCGCGGGCCTGACCGCCTTCTACATGATGCGCCTGCTGGTCTTGACCTTCTTCGGCGAGAACCGAGCCAGCGCCGAGGTGAAGCACCACATCCACGAATCCCCCGTCACCATGACGGGGCCCCTGGTGATCCTGGCCGTGCTTTCGGTGGTCGGCGGCTGGATCGGCTGGCCCGCCTTCATGGGCGGGGGGGCCTGGTTCGAGCACTGGCTCGACCCGGTGTTCGCCGGCGGCCACGGGGTGGAGCATGCCGCCGCCGCGGCGCACGGTGCGGCCCATGCCGCCGGGCAGGCTGCGCACGACACCACCATGGAATGGGTCCTCGCCGGGGCCTCCCTGGCCTGGGGCCTGCTGGGCCTGACCGTGGGCTACTTCGTCTACAGCCGGAGAACCGGGATCGCCGACGGGTTCCGCAACCTGGCCGGCGGTTTCTTCTACCGCCTGCTCCTGAACAAGTACTACGTGGACGAGGCCTACGACGCCGCGTTCATCCGGCCGGGTTACCGCCTGAGCCGGACCGTCCTGTGGAAGGGGATGGACGCCGGCCTGATCGACGGCCTGCTGGTCAACGGTTCCGCCATCGCCGTCTACCTGGTCGGCTCGGTGCTGCGCCTGTTCCAGAACGGCGCGGTCCGCTTCTACGCCTGGACCTTCACCCTCGGCGTGGCCGTGTTCGCCCTTTACCTCGGTTTCTCGGGCTAGGAGGACTCTGGTTTGTCACTGATCACCGATCACATCCTGACCTGGGTCACGTTCGTGCCGCTGATCGGCTCGCTGCTGTTGTGGACAGTGGTGCGCCGGGATCAGCATGCACGCATCCTGGCTCTCGTGGTCGCCCTGGCGGACTTCGTCCTTTCGCTGCACCTCTGGTTCCGTTTCGATTCCGGCCGGGGGGACGACCAGTTCGTCGAACGCGTGGCGTGGCTGTGGAGCGGGCAGGTGAGCTACCACTTCGGCTGCGACGGGATCAGCCTGGTCCTCGCCGTCCTGACCACCTTCCTCGGCCCGCTCATCCTGCTTTCCACCTGGAAGGCCGTCACCGACCGGGTGCGCGACTACATGGCCTTCCTGCTGATGCTGCAGGCCGCCATGCTGGGCACCTTCTTCGCCCGGGACATGCTGCTGTTCTACGTCTTCTGGGAGGCCATGCTCATCCCGATGTACTTCATCATCGGGATCTGGGGCGGCCAGCGCCGCATCTACGCCGCGGTGAAGTTCTTCATCTTCACCATGGTCGGATCGGTCTTCATGCTGGTGGGCATCCTCTACCTGTTCTTCCAGGCCGGCAGCATGAACCTGACGGACTTCCTGAACGTCCACCTCGGGCGCACCGAGCAGCTGTGGCTCTTCGCCGCCTTCTTCCTGGCCTTCGCCATCAAGGTGCCGGTGTTCCCCCTCCATACCTGGCTTCCTGACGCCCACGTCGAGGCTCCCACGGCCGGCTCGGTGGTCCTGGCCGGCGTGCTGCTGAAGATGGGGACCTACGGCATGCTGCGCTTCGCCATGCCGCTCTTTCCCGAGGGGGTGGCCTACTTCGCCCCGGCGATCAGCGTCCTGGCCGTGATCGGGATCATCTACGGGGCGCTGGTCGCCCTGGTCCAGCCGGACGTCAAGAAGCTGGTGGCCTACTCCTCGGTCAGCCACCTGGGCTTCGTCGTCCTGGGGCTTTTCTCGCTGACCCGGCTGGGCATCGCCGGCGGCATCTTCCAGATGCTGGCCCATGGCCTGTCCACCGGGGCGCTGTTCCTCCTGGTGGGGGTCGTCTACGAGCGGCGCCATACCCGGGAGATCTCCGAGTTCGGCGGCCTGGCCCACCAGATGCCCGTCTACGCCACCTTCTTCATGATCACGACCCTGGCCAGCGTGGGCCTGCCCGGGCTCGCCGGATTCGTCGGGGAGTTCATGATCCTCTTCGGGACCTTCAGCAGCGCGACCCTGGCCAACGCCCGGTTGATGGCCGTGCTGGCCGCCACCGGCGTGGTGCTCGGCGCCTTCTACATGCTGTGGATGTACCAGCGGGTTTTCTTCGGCAAGCTCGACAACGAGAAGAATCGCGACCTGCCCGACCTGACGGTGCGGGAGATGGTCGTCCTGGTTCCCCTCATCGTCTTCATGTTCGTCCTGGGTGTCCGGCCGGGTCTGATCCTCGACAAGGTCGAGGCGAGCATCGACAGGGTGCTGGCTCCGCTGGCCGCCCAGCCGTTCGCACACCCCGAGGCCGGCGGCCACGCCCTGTGGCTGCCAGGCGGCTCGACGACGGATGACAACCCCGGCCAGGCGGTCCGGGCCACGGAGGATCTGCGATGAACGAAATCCTCATCCCCGCCTTCAGCAGGGACGCGGCCGCCCTCCTGCCCTACCTGGTGGTCGCCGGCGGCGGGTTGCTGGTGATGGTGGTCGACGCCTTCGTGCGGACCCTCAAGAAGGACCACCTGTCCTACCTGGTCATGGTGGTCCTGCTGGCGTCCATCATCGTCCAGCTGGTGACCCGGCCGGCCGACGCCACCCTGCTCAACGGCATGCTGGTCACCAGCGACTTCACCCGGTTCTTCAACTACCTGTTCGCGGGGATCGGCGTCATGACGACGATCTTCGCCACGGGGCTGTTCGACCGCAACGGCCGGTACCGGCCGGAGTTCTATCCCCTGATCCTGTTCACCATCCTCGGCATGATGGTCCTGGCCGCGGCCAACGACCTCATGACCATCTTCCTGGGCCTGGAGACCATGAGCCTGGCCACCTACATCCTGGCCGGCGGAGTGCGGGGCAACCTGCGGAGCAGCGAGGCCGGGTTCAAGTACCTGGTCCTGGGGGGATTCAGCTCCGCCTTCCTGCTCATGGGCATGGCCTTCGTGTTCGGGGCCTGCGGCGGCACCGGGTTCGGCCTGATCGGCCGCACCCTGGAGAACGGCCAGGCCCACCAGGCCTTCCTGTCCCTGGGGACCGGGCTCATGCTGGTCGGTTTCGGGTTCAAGGTCGCCATGGTGCCCTTCCACATGTGGACCCCCGACGTCTACGACGGAGCCCCGGCCTACATCACCGGCTTCATGGCCACCGCGGTCAAGGCGGCGGGTTTCGCCATCCTGGTGCGCTTCGTGATCCTGACCCAGCCCCAGCTCGGGTTCGTCTGGTATCCCCTGCTGAGCGTGCTGGCCGTCCTGACCATGAGCGTGGGGAACGTCATCGCCCTGGTGCAGGGGAACATCAAGCGGATGCTCGCCTGGTCCAGCGTCGCCCATGCCGGCTACCTGCTGCTGGGCGTGGTGACCATGGTCGCCCCGTCCGTCGGCGGACCTTCCCTCATGGTGCGCAGCAGCGAGATCGGCGAGGCGGCGGGGTCGGCCATCCTTTTCTACCTCCTGGGGTACAGCCTGATGAACCTGGCGGCCTTCGGGATCATCAACATCCTCAGCCGTGACCCGGGGGAGGAGGCGGACGAGATCGCCCGCTACGCCGGACTCAGCCGCCGTCAGCCCCTGGCCGCCGCCGCCCTGGCCGTGGCGCTGCTGTCCCTGGCGGGCATCCCGCCCATGGTCGGGTTCATGGCGAAGTTCTACCTGTTCAGCGCCGTCATCCAGGCCGGCTTGATCCCGCTGGCGATCATCGGCGTGATCAATTCCCTGGTCTCGGTCTACTACTACCTGCGGGTGATCGTGGCCATGTACATGCAGGACGGGGAGGACGCCAGTTACGACGGCACCGAATGGGTGTCGGTGATCACCAGCGGCGTCCTTGCCGCCCTGGTCGTCTACCTGGGTGTCATGCCCGATGCGTTCCACCGGGCGGCCCTGATCGTCTTCCGCCAGATCCAGTTCTGATCCGGAGGGATCGGCGTTCCCTGAGCCCTCCGGTTTCGACCGGAGGGCTTTTCCCGACACCCCGACCCCGGCCAAGGAGCGTCCCATGAGCATCGTCACGATGAATCCGGCCACCGGCGAGCGACTGGCCGAGTACCCCCTCATGCAGGATGCGGACGTCTCGCGCGCGGTCGAGGACGCCGACGCCGCCTTCGGTCGCTGGCGCGAGGTCCCGCCTGCAGACAGGGCCGCCCTGATGGAGCGGGTCGCCGGGCTCCTGCGCCGGGACCGGGAGCGCCACGCGCGGTTGATGTCGACCGAGATGGGCAAGACCGTCACCGAGGCCCTGGGCGAGGTGGAGAAGTGCGCGTGGCTCTGCGAATTCTACGCGGAGCACGCCCCCGGCTGGCTGGCCGACGAGGAAGTCCGGGCCGACGGCCTGAAGCACCGGGTCGTCTTCCAGCCCCTGGGCGTCGTGCTGTCCATCATGCCCTGGAACTATCCCTACTGGCAGGCGCTGCGGTTCGGGGTGCCCACCCTGGCCGCCGGGAACGCCACCATCCTCAAGCACGCGAGCAACGTGACCGGCTGCGGGCTGGCCATAGCCGAACTGTTCGCCGAGGCGGGCTTCCCGGACGGCGTCTTCCGGACCGTGGTGGCGGGGCACGACCAGGTGGCGGGGATGCTGGCCCGCCCCGAGATCAGGGGGGTCTCCCTGACCGGTTCGACCGCGGTCGGGGTCAAGGTGGCGGAGATGGCCGCCGCCGGGCTCAAGAAGGTCGTGCTCGAACTGGGGGGCAGCGACCCCTTCCTCGTCCTGGATGATGCGGACCTGGACCTGGCGGCCAGGGGCGCGGTCACGGGCCGCATGCTCTGCACGGGCCAGAGCTGCATCGCCGCCAAGCGGTTCATCGTGGTGGAGGCGGTGGCGGACGAGTTCGCGACGAAGTTCGCGGCGGGGATGAAGGCCTTGAAGATGGGAGATCCCCTCGATCCCTCGACCCAGGTGGGGTCCATGGTCAACCGCGCCGAACGGGACGCCCTTCAGGCCCAGCTCCAGGACGCCCTGGACAAGGGGGGCAGGGTCCTGACGGGGGGGCGGGCGGTGCCGGGTCCAGGCTGCTTCTTCGAACCCACGGTCGTGGCCGGCGCCACCGCGGACATGCGCATCGTCCGTGAAGAGGTTTTCGGACCGGTGGCGCCGGTCATCGTGGTCCCCGGCGAGGAAGAGGCGATCCGGATGGCCAACGACTCGGAGTTCGGGCTGGGGGGCAGCGTCTGGACCCGGGACCTCGAGCGCGGGGAGCGCATCGCCCGGCGTCTGGAATGCGGCACGGCCTTCGTCAACTCCATCGTCAAGAGCGACCCCCGGATGCCCTTCGGGGGCGTGAAGATGAGCGGCCTGGGGCGGGAGCTGGGCCGGTTCGGGTTGATGGAGTTCGTGAACGTGAAAGGCCTGAACATATACAGGTCAAGCAGTTGAGGAGGTCGCGATGTCCCGTTGGAAGCTGTATGTTGCGCTGGTCCTCGTGGTCCTGAGCGGCGTGGTCGTCCTCCAGAATACCGCCACGGTGGAAACGAGATTCCTCTTCGCCACCATCGCCATGCCCCGGGCCGCCCTGCTGGCGGTGACGTGGCTGGTCGGCGTCGCGTCGGGGATCCTCCTGATGCTCGCCTTCAAGGGCAAGGCGGCCCCGAAGCAGTCCTGACCTCCCGCCGGGGCGGGTCAGCGGAAGGAAGGGATCCCGGTGATCTCCGCGCCCACGATCAGGGTGTGGATGTCGTGGGTGCCCTCGTAGGTCTTCACCGATTCGAGGTTGGCCAGGTGGCGGCCGGGGGAGAACTCGTCGGTGATGCCCGCCGCGCCGAGGATGTCCCGCGCCGTGCGGGCGCAGTCCAGGGCCATGGCCACGTTGTTCCGCTTCGCCAGGCTGACCAGGGGCACCTCGTTGATGCCGCGGTCCTTCAGGCGGCCCAGCTGCAGGCACAGGGCCTGGGCCTTGGTGATCTCCGTCAGCATCCCCACCAGCTTCTGCTGCACCAGCTGGAACGAGGCCAGGGGCCGGTCGAACTGCTTGCGGGCCAGGGCGTAGTCCAGGGCGGTCTGGTAGCAGTCGGCGGCCGCGCCCACGGCGCCCCAGGCGATGCCGTAACGCGCCTCGTTCAGGCAGGCCAGGGGGGCGCGCAGGCCCCGGGCGCCGGGCAGGCGGGCGCTGCCGGGCAGTTTGACCTCGTCGAACACCAGTTCCCCGGTGTCGCTTGCCTGCAGGCTCCACTTCCCGTGAATGGGATTGGCGGAGAACCCGGGCGTGCCCCGCTCGACCAGGAAACCCATGACGCCCTCGGGTCCCCGGGCCCAGACCACGGCCACGTCGGCCAGGTTCGCGTTGGTGATCCACAGCTTGCTGCCGTGCAGGATCCAGCCGTCCCCGTCGGGGGTCGCGGTGGTCTCCATGCCGCCGGGATCGGACCCGTGGTCGGCCTCGGTCAGGCCGAAGCAGCCTATCCTGCGGCCGGCGGCGAGTTCGGGCAGCCAGCGCCGCTTCTGCTCGTCCGAACCGAAGGTCGCGATGGGCCACATCACCAGGCTGCCCTGGACCGAGGCGAAGCTGCGCAGGCCGCTGTCGCCGCGCTCCAGCTCCTCGCAGATCAGGCCGTAGACGGTGTAGCCCAGGCCGGGGCAGCCGGGCCCTTCGACAGCGGGTCCCAGCAGGCCCAGGGATCCGAGTTCGGGGATGAGGTCGAGAGGGAAGGTGCCGGACGCGAAGTGTTCCCTGACCACGGGCAGGAAACTCCGGTCGACGAAACGGCGGACGGTCGCGCGGACCCCGCGTTCCTCGTCGCTCAGGGCATCGCCCAGGCGGTAGAAATCGACGCCCCGGTACTCGGCCACGTCAGATCTGCTCGACCGCGAGGACTTCGGGGATGCGGGCCTTCAGGCGGGCCTCGATGCCCTGCTTGAGGGTCATCATGCTCATGGGGCAGTTGCCGCAGGCGCCCACCAGGCGGACGACGACGACCCCGTCGTTGAAGTCGATGAATTCGATGTCCCCGCCGTCGTTCTGCAGGGCGGGACGGATCTCGTCCAGGACCTCGATGATTCTATCCTTCATGGTATCCCTTTCCCGGCCGCGGCCGTGTTGGGGAACAAGCTAGCCCAGCCCTGCAGGTTGTCAACCGCCTAATCCGCCGCGGCGGGGATTGGCGTTGTCCCCCGGGTCCGCGTGGCCTATCATCCCCCCAGGGGGCCGAGGCCCCCGTTCCGCATGCCGTTCCCCCTGAACCCCCGTGGAGTTGATCGTGGCCCCGACAGCATCATCCCCGGAACTTGCGGCCCTGCGCCGGCTGATCCTCCCCGCGGGCGACCTGCTGCTCGAAGGCCTGGACCGGGTCCACACCTTCGAGCGGAAGCAGGGCACCGAGTTCGTCACCGAGACCGACCACCGCTGCGAGGAATTCGTCCTGGCGGGCCTGGCCGGGGAATTTCCCGGCGATGCGGTGGAGGCCGAGGAATCGGGAACGGCCGCCGGCGCCACCGGCCGGACCTGGTTCGTCGATCCCCTCGACGGAACCACCAACTTCGCCCACGGGTATCCCTTCTTCTGCGTCTCCGCCGGCTGCGCCGACGAGCACGGCCTGGTCCTCGGCGCCGTCTACGCCCCGTACCTCGACGAGTGCTACCTGGCCGGCCGGGGGCTGGGGGCGCGGTTGATCAGACCGCGGCACGGCCTGGAACGGGAGCTGCCCCGGCGCACCCCGGTCGCGCTGGATGCCGCCCTGCTCGCCACGGGGTTCCCCTACGTGCGCGACGAGCTGGTGGACCGCAACACGACCCTGGTCGCCGACTTCCTCAAGGCCCCCTGCCACGGGGTGCGGCGGGGCGGCAGCGCGGCCGTCGATCTCTGCCACGTCGCAGCCGGCAAGCTCGACGGTTACTGGGAGTTCCGCCTGAGGCCCTGGGACACCGCCGCCGGCACCCTGGTCGCCCGGGAATGCGGGGTCCTGGTCACCGACGCCGCCGGCCGGGAGGATCCCGTCCCCAGCGCAAGCATCCTGGCCGCGGCGCCCCGTCTTCATGACCAGATGCTCGGGATCCTGCGCCGGAGGGCAATCCCATGAGGGAGCGGCGCGTTCACGTCCCGGCGGCCTTCCTGGTCCTCCTGGTCCTGGCGGTCGCCCCCGTCCTGGGGCAATCCGCCGGCGCTGAGGACTCTTCGGCACCCGGCGCGGGTTGGCTCTCGGTCGTGCCCCCGGTGCTGGCCATCACCCTGGCCCTGGTCACCCGGCAGGTGCTGGTCGCCCTCGTCCTGGGCATCTGGGTGGGTGCGGCCATTCTCGAGGGCAATCCCTTCACGGCCTTCCTCCGCGTCGGCGACAGGTACCTGGTCGGGGCCCTCGCGGACGGCTCCCACGCCAGTATCGTCCTGTTCTCGACCACCCTGGGGGGGATGGTCGGGGTCCTGTCCCGCGGCGGGGCCACGGCGGGCATCGTGCACGCCCTCCGCCACAAGGTGGGGGGGCGCCGGGGCGGCATGGTCGCCACGGCCGCGATGGGGACGGTCATCTTCTTCGACGACTACGCCAACACCCTCTTGGTGGGCTCGACCATGCGGCCGCTCACCGATCGCCTGAAGATCTCCCGCGAGAAGCTGGCCTGGCTGGTCGACAGCACCGCGGCGCCGGTGGCGACGGTGGCGGTGATCTCGACCTGGGTGGGGTTCGAGGTTGGACTCATCCAGGACGCCATGGCCCAGCTGGACCACGGCGGGGCCGCCTACACCTTCTTCCTTCAGTCCATTCCCTTCAGTTTCTACCCCCTGCTGACCATCTTCTTCGTCTACCTGCTCTCGGCGACGGGCCGCGACTTCGGTCCCATGCTGACGGCCGAGCGCCGGGCCCTGCACCAGGGGCTGGTCCTGCGCCCGGGCGCCAGTCCCGCGAGCGAGCTGCCCGGCGAGGTCGGCGGGAGCGATCGCGAGGCGGCGCACCCCTGGCTGGCCGGGGTGCCGATCCTGGCGGTCATCGCGACGACGGCCCTCGGGATCTACTTCGGAGGGCGGCAAGCGGCCGTCGCCCAGGGGATCGCCCAGCCATCCCTGCGGGAGATCCTGAACAACGCGGACAGCTTCGCCGTGCTGATGTGGTCGGCCCTGATCGGGGCGACGCTGGCGGTGGCGATGACCGTCGGGTCGCGCCGGCTGACCCTCAGCGAGGCCATGGAGGGGTTCATCGAGGGCGCCCGGGCCATGCTCATCGCCGTGGTGATCCTGATCCTCGCCTGGTCCCTGAGCGCCGTCTGCGAGGGGCTGGACACCGCAGGTTTCCTCGTCCACGTGAGCGGCCAGGTGCTGTCGGCCCGCCTGCTGCCGGTGGTGGTGTTCCTGCTCGCGGCGGCGGTGAGTTTCGCCACGGGGACGAGCTGGGGCACCATGGCCATCCTCATGCCCCTGGTCTATCCCATGGGCGCCCAGCTCCCGGTCGCCGCGGGGATCGCCGCAGGGACCGCGGCCACGATCCACCTGGCTTCCGTCAGCGCGGTCCTGGCCGGGGCCGTGTTCGGCGACCACTGCTCGCCCATCTCCGACACGACCATCATGTCCTCGCTGGCCTCGGGATCGGACCACGTGGATCACGTGCGCACCCAGCTGCCCTACGCGGTGACGGTGGCGGCGGTGGCGGCCCTGGCGGGTTATCTGCCCGCAGGTTTCGGGGTCTCTCCCTGGATCTCCCTCGGCTGCGGCGCGATCCTGGTGGCCCTGGTCGTGTGGCGGTTCGGCCGGGCCGCGGACCAGGGCGAAGGGCCGGGAGGGGCCTCGTCATGAGATCGCCGCGGCGTCTCACCCTGCTGACCGATTTCGGCTGGGCGGATCCCTGGCTCGCCGAGCTGAAGGGCGCCCTCTTCACGCAGTGGGCGCGATATCCCGATCTGGACGTTGCGCCTGCGATCATCGATCTGGGGCACGATCTGCCCCCGGGGGACGTCGCGGCGGCCGCCTGGTTCCTGGACCGCATCCGCGGTTGCTGGCCTCCCGGAACGGTCCACCTGGCGGTGGTCGATCCCGGGGTGGGGACCGACCGTCCCGCCGTCGCCTGCGCGGCGGGGGGGCGCCACTTCGTGGGGCCGGGGAACGGGTTGTTGGCCTTCCTCGCCGGCGAGCCCGATCTCGAGGTGGTCCGCCTGGACAATCCCCTTTACCGCGGCCATCCGGCGGACGGCCGGATTTCCGCCACCTTCCACGGCCGGGACGTCTTCGCGCCCGCTGCCGCCCACCTCACGGCCGGCGTTCCCCTGGATCAGCTCGGATCGCCGGGCGCCGCCACTGACCTGGGCGCCTTGTCCTGCATCCCTGCCGGGACCGGGCCCCGCATCCGCTGGATCGACCGGTTCGGCAACGCGGTGACCGACCTCGCCCGGGAGGGGGCGGAGGGCGCCGCCCTGGGAGGTGGAGCGGGTCTCCTGGTGGGCGATCGCAGGGTGCCGGGCCCGCTGCCCCACTTCGCCGCCGCTGCGGGCCTGGGCCCCTTCTGGTTCTGGGGAAGCGGCGACACGGTCGAGATCGCCGTCTCCGGCGGGAGCGCGGCCGAGGTCCTGGGATTGGCGGCGGGGCTGGAACTCCGCGTGGTGGAACCCTAGATTGATGCGTCGGTAGGACCAGTGGAACCTTCAACCAAGGAGTGGGCGATGGCCCAGCGGACGACCCCGGCCGGGCGCATCCCGGCGCAGTTCATCCTGATCGCCGTCCTGGCGGCGGCCCTCGCGGTCGCCGGTTGTTCGGGCCCGAAGATCGTCCTCGACTACCCGGCCGAGGTGATCGATTTCAGCCAGGGGATCACCGACACCCCCGCCCTCTTCATCGATCAGGTGACCGACATGCGCCCCATCGGGCAGCGGACCGGGCAGGGCCACTTCTTCGGCATCACCTTCCCCAAGGACGAGTCGTGGGCCCGGCCGGCCACCGAGACCTACGGCGAGGCCCTGGCCCAGGATCTCGACCAGACTCACCTGGTGGAACTGGTGCCCTTCCGGGGGCAGGCCGATTACGTCCTGTCCGTGGACCTGCTGTCCCTGGGCTGCCGGCTCGAGCGTTCCCCCACGAGCTACCTCCTCGCCGGCACGGTGGGGGCGGGCATCGGCATGGCCCTGGGGGAGGACGCCTCGGGGCGGGCCAAGCGGGCGTCCCTGCTGGGGCTGGTCGCCATGGCCGCCATCCCCATGCCGGCTTCCATGCGGGGCGAGGCGGAGATCCGCATGACCCTGCGGGGGGACGACGGGGAGATCGTGTGGCAGGAGGCCTGTCTGGGGGAATACGAGGGAAGGAAATTCATCGCCCCGACGGCCCGCCAGGACCAGGAGCTGGTCGACGAGTACCTGGCCCGGGCGGTCAAGCGTGCGAACGCCTGCCTGCTGGGTCAGCTCAGGCAGGCGTTCGCCGAGCGGGAGCAGGCCGGCTCAGAGGAGGGCGGCCGCTAGGCTCGCCAGTTCGCTGCGTTCGCTCTTGGCCAGGGTGATGTGCCCGTGCAGGGGCTGGTTCTTGAACCTCTCGATGCAGTAGACCAGCCCGTTGGACGAGGCGTCCAGGTACGGGTTGTCGATCTGGTAGGCGTCCCCGGTCAGGATGACCTTCGCGCCTTCCCCCGCCCGGCTGACGACGGTCTTGACCTCGTGGGGGGTCAGGTTCTGCGCCTCGTCGATGATGATGAACAGCTTGGGCAGGCTCCGGCCGCGGATGTAGGTCACGGCCTCGACCTCGACCACCCCCGTGTCGTACAGGTACTGGACCTTGTCGAAGCTCTGTTCGAGCTTGGGATCGACCAGGAACTGGAGGTTGTCCGAGACGGGCTCCATCCAGCTCGACAGCTTCTCCTCCTTGCTGCCGGGCAGGTAGCCGATGTCCCTGCCCAGGGGCATGATGGGCCGGGACACCATGATCCGGCGGTAGCGCTTCTCCTCGGCGACCTGCTGCAGGCCCACCGCCAGGGCCAGCAGGGTCTTGCCCGTCCCCGCCTGGCCGAGCATGGTCACCAGCTGGATGTCGTCCCTCATCAGCAGCTCGAAGGCGAATTGCTGCTGCAGATTGCGGGCCGTCAGGCCCCACGGCCGGCCGTCCCCGTGCTGCAGGGGTTCGACGTATCCGCTCTCGGCGCGGTAGATGCCGCGGGCGGTGTGCTTGGGGTTGCCGGCGGCCTTCAGGAGGATGCCCTCGTTGGGATAGAGCTCGGCGTCCAGCCTGCAGGGGGATCCCTTGTAGAAGCCGTCGATCCGCTCGTCGTCCACCTCGTGCTCGCTCCATCCGGAGTAGAGCTCGTCGAAGTTGATCTTGGTGTTGAGGAAGTCCTCGGCCTTGACTCCGAGGGCGTCGGCCTTCACGCGGGCGTTGATGTCCTTGGTGACGAAGGTGACGTCGACCCCGGCCTTGACCATGGCGCAGGCGGCGGCCAGGATGCGGTTGTCGGGCACCGAATGGTCCATGCCCCGGGGCAGGTATTCGGTGAAGGACTTGACCAGGATGTAGAGCTTGCCGCCCTCGGGCAGATCGACGCCCTGGCTCAGGGGGCGGCCGTCCCGCAGGGAATCGATGGTGCGGATGACCCGCCTGGCGTTCCTGGCCTTCTCGTCGTTGCCCCGCTTGAACCGGTCGAGTTCCTCGAGCACGTCGACCGTCAGGGCCAGGTTGTGGTCCTCGAAGGCGGAAAGGCTGCCTGCGTCGTGGAGCAGGACGTTGGTGTCCAGGAGGAAGCAGCGGCCTTGGATGGCCGGCACCGAGGCCTGGTCGTCGATCCAGTGACCGGAAGCGTCGTTCATGGGTTCCTCCATGAATCCGCCCGAGCCCGGGCGGTCCGGCTGGGGGTAGGGAGGGATCCGTCCGGGACCCATCCTATCAGAAGGGATCGGCCTTGTCGCCACCCGGCTTGAAACCTAACTTGGAGGCGGACTCAAGCCCGCAAGGATGCGCATGAAGCTGTTCGATTCCCTGCCCACCCTCCTGCTGTCGATGGTCGTGGCCTGTTCCTGCGCCGCCGCCCCGGCCGCCGATCCGGGGACCGGGGCGGCTCCCCTGTGGCCCCTGGACCTGGGCACCCGCTACCTGACCAGCAACTTCATGGAATACCGGCCGGGCCGGTATCATGCCGGAATCGACCTGAAGACCGAATCCCGCACCGGCTTCGTCGTGCGTGCGGTCCGGGACGGATCCATCGTGCGGCTGCGCTGCACCCCGACGGCCTACGGCCGCGCCCTCTACTTGCAGGCCTCCGACGGCGCCACCTACGTCTACGCCCATCTCGAACGCTTCAACGACGACCTACAGAAGATGGTGAAGGACGCGCAGGCCGCCTCGGGCCGGTACCGGACCGAGTTTTACTTCCAGCCGGGAGAGATCCCCGTGAAGGCCGGGGACGTGCTCGCGCTGAGCGGACAGAGCGGCACCTCGGGTCCCCATCTCCACTTCGAGGTGAGGAATGCGGCCCAGCGTCCCCTCAACCCCCTCGACCACGGATTCGCGGTCGAGGACCGGCACCCGCCGGTGATCCGCACCCTGCGGGCCATCCCGGTCACGCCGGCCGCCCGGATCATGGGCGAGGAGGGCAACTGGTTCCTCGCGGGTCCGGAGGGGGGGCTGGCAGGGACCCTGGACACCCTGCTCCTCAGCGGTCCGGTGGCCTTCACCGCGGGCATGGTCGACCAGGCCGACATCAGGGCCCACCGGCTGGAGCCCCGGTCCATGGAGGTCAAGCTGGACGGGCGTCCCGTCTACCAGTGCGTCAACACCGCCTACGCCTTCACCGACAACAGCATCTCGCGCCTGGAATGGTACGAGGCGAACGGGGTCCGGGAGCGGTGGCTGTTCCGGCGCCCGGGGGTGACCCTCCCCGGCCGCGCCGGCGGGTCCTGGCACCTGGGATCGGCAGGGGAGGGCCTGCTCCCCGGCCTGCATCACCTTGAGATCTCGGCCTCCGATCACCAGGGGAATTCCGCGCGCGTCGTGGTTCCCCTGCTCGTGGATGGGCCGGACGGGAACGGCTCCGGCCCGGCCGCCGGGTCGTGGCGCCGGGAAGTCGATGCCTCCGGAGAGGGTGGCCGCGACCCTTGCCTGCCCAATCCCTTCTTCGTCGGCTTCGGCGGCGCCGGCGGCTGGGACGTCCTGGAATTCTCCCCGGAGCGGGGGGATCCCGTCAGCGAATCCTGCTACGTCCTGGTCCGCACCTGGACGCCTGATGCCGCGGCGCTGGCTGCGGCCGCCCGGCAGGGACTCGAACTGTCCGGGCCCGGGGTCGAGTACCGGACGGCCTTCTGGCCCGCCACCGCCGCGGTCGGCGTGCCCGCGGGACAAGGGTGGCGGGGGGAATTCGGGGATTCCCGGGCGGGAATGTACCGCCTCGGGGAAGGAGGCTGGTCCTACGCCGGCGAGCTGTACCGGAAGGCGGTCGAAGATTCGCTCGCCGTCTTCTCCCTCTCCCGGTCGGGGACCTACGCGGTGGGATTCGACGGCAAGGGTCCCTTCATCGGGGCGGGCGGTGACGGGGCGGGGGACCTCGTGGTCCGGCCGGGGCCGCCCGGTACGGTGCCGGGGATCACTCCCGCCCGCTGGGAAGTTTTCGCGGTGGCCCTGGAGGACCTGGGATCCGGGATCCGGGTCGAGTCCCTGACCGCGAGCCTCGATGGACGTCCGCTGGTGGTCGAACCGGACACCCCCCGGGACCGCTTCCTGGTCGAGCTTCCCGACGATACGGCCCCGGGCCCGCACAGGCTCGAGGTCCGGGTCGAGGACCAGGCGGGGAATGCCGGCTCCCGGATCATCCCTTTCACCTGCGTGGAATAGGAAGCGGGTTGTTTCCCCCGCCGGGGATTGCTATCCTGTCGGAGTTCCGGAGCCTTTCCCGAGACCTGTTCAACCCCAGCCATGGGTAATCTAAAATAAATGACTGCAATGGCTTTGCCTGACAGCTTCGTGCACCTGCACAACCATTCGCACTATTCCCTGCTGGACGGGGCCATGAAGTGCGACGCCATGGCCCAGCGGGCGGCGGACTACGGCCAGCCCGCCCTGGCCCTCACCGACCACGGGAACATGTTCGGGGCGGTGGATTTCTATCTCCAGTGCCGCAAGCGCGGGGTCAAGCCCATCATCGGGATGGAGGCCTACGTCACCAGGGACCGGTTCAACCGGAATCCCGACAAGGTGGGAAACCGCAGCTTCCACATGGTGCTGCTGGCCCGCAATGCCGCCGGTTACCGGAATCTCACCCGGCTGGCCTCCCAGGGCTACCTGGAAGGGTTCTACTACCGCCCCCGCATCGACCGGGAACTGCTGGCCCGGCACAGCGAAGGCCTCATCGGGCTGACCGCCTGCATGAGCGGCGAACCCAACTGGCACCTGCGCCAGGGCAACGTCAAGGCCGCGGTCGAAGCGGCCGCGGCCTACCGGGACATCCTCGGCCGGGACCACTACTTCCTGGAGATCCAGAATCACGGGATCGAGGAGGAGGCCCGCATCCGGCAGCTGATGCCCGAGGTCAGCCGCCAGACCGGCGTGCCCGTCATCGCCACCAACGACTGCCACTTCCTGGACCGCGAGCACCACGAGGCCCACGACATCCTGCTGGCCATCCAGACCGGCAAGACCCTCAACGATCCGGGCCGCTGGCGCAGCAACACGCCCGAGGTCTACTTCAAGTCCACCCGGGAGATGCTCCAGCTGTTCCAGGACTGGCCCGAGGCCGTCGAGAACACGCTGAGGGTGGCGGACATGGTGGATTTCGAGATGGAGATGGGCAAGCTCCTGTTGCCGTCGTTCCCCATCCCCGATGGTTTCGCGGGTCCCGACGACTACCTGGCCCACCTGGCGCGGGAAGGGCTGGTCAGGCGCTTCGGCTCCGTCACCGCCGAGCTGAACGAACGCCTGGAATTCGAGCTCGGGGTCATCCGGCAGATGGAGTTCGCGGGCTACTTCCTGATCGTCTGGGACTTCATCGACGCCGCCCGCAAGCTGGACATCCCGGTGGGACCGGGCCGCGGCTCGGCAGCAGGCAGCCTGGTCTGCTACAGCATGGGGATCACCGACATCGATCCCATCCGTCACCAGCTGCTGTTCGAGCGCTTCCTCAATCCCGACCGCATCTCCATGCCCGACATCGACGTGGACTTCTGCTTCGAGAAGCGCGGCCGCATCATCGAATACGTCGCCGAGAAGTACGGCCGCGAGAACGTCTCCCAGATCATCACCTTCGGGACGATGGCGGCCAAGGCCGTGCTCAAGGACGTCGCCCGGGTCCTGGAGTTCCCCTTCGCCGACAGCAACCGGATCAGCGCGCTGGTTCCCGAGGAGGTGGGGATCACCCTGCAGAGGGCCCTCGACGAGGCGCCTGGGCTCAAGGAGGTGGCCCAGGAGTCCGAGGCCCACGCCATGCTGCTGCGCAACGCCCTGGTGCTCGAGGGCCTCAACCGCAACACCGGCATCCACGCCGCGGGCGTCCTGATCACGCCCAGCCCGCTCATCGAGCACGCCCCCCTCTACAAGTCGACCAAGGGCGACATCACCGTCCAGTTCGACATGAAGATGAGCGAGGCCCTGGGCCTGTTGAAGATGGACTTCCTGGGTCTGCGCACGCTGACGGTGATCGACAAGGCCCTGACCCTCATCGCCGAATCCACCGGGAAACGGATGACCGCCGCGGAGATCCCCACGGACGACGAGGGGACCTTCAAGCTGCTGCAGGAGGGCCGCACCGTCGGCGTGTTCCAGCTCGAGAGCAGCGGCATGCAGGAACTGGTGCGCAAGATGGCCCCCACCTGCTGGGACGACATCACCGCCATCTGCGCCCTCTACCGGCCGGGCCCCCTGGGGGCGGAGATGGACAAGGTATACGTCGAGTGCAAGCACGGCCGCAGGAAGGTCGAGTTCAAGCATCCGGTCCTGGAGCCCATCCTGAAGGACACCTACGGGGTCATCCTCTACCAGGAGCAGGTCATGCAGATCGCCTCGGCCATGGGCGGTTTCACCATGGCCGAGGCCGACACCCTGCGCAAGGCCATGGGCAAGAAGAACCAGAAGATGATGGAGGAGATGAAGGTCCAGTTCCTCGCCGGGGCCGGTGAGAAGGGGCTCGACCAGCGCCTGGCCCGCGAGACCTACGAGGAGATGGAGTTCTTCGCCCAGTACGGCTTCAACAAGAGCCACTCGGCCGCCTACGCCCTGCTGTCCATCCAGACCGCCTGGCTGAAGGCCCACCATCCCGCCGAGTTCATGGCGGCCACCATGACCACCGAGATGCGCAAGGCCGAACGCATCACCCAGCTCATCGACGAGGTCAAGGCGCTGGGTCTACGCATCCTCCCGCCAGACATCAACAAGCCCCGCAGCGAGTTCACCGTCCGTGACGGGGACGTGGTCTTCGGTCTGGGCGCGGTCAAGGGGGTCGGCTCCTCCGCCATCGAGGCCGTCGCGGCCGCTCACGCCGGGCTCGGGCGCTCCTTCACCGACCTGTTCGACCTGGTCGAGCACGTCGACCTGCAGAAGGTCAACCGCAAGGTGCTCGAGAGCCTCATCCACGCCGGGGCGATGGACGCCTTTCCCGGTCACCGCCGCCAGCTTCTGGCCAACCTGGACCGGGCCCTGGCCTTCGGCCAGAAGGCCGCCCGCGACCGTGCGGGGGGCCAGGTCTCCCTGTTCGGGGCCGGGCCGGCCGCGGATCTCCTGAAGCCCGCCCTGCTGGAATGCGATCCCTTCGACCCCCTGGTGGAGCTGAGCCACGAACGCCGGGCCGTGGGCTTTTTCCTTTCCGGACACCCGTTCCACGAGTACCGCGAGCTCGTGGATTCCCTGCCCACCGGCAACACCGCCGCAGCCCACCTGCGCGGCGAGGGGACCTGGGTGGACCTGATGGGCGTCATCACCTCCCACACCAAGCACCGGGACAAGAACAAGCGGGTCTATGCGCGGGCCCACTTCGAGGACCGCAGCGGGGTCATCGGCCTGGTGGTCTACTCCCGCCTCTACGAGGAGGCGAAGCACCTGGTCGAAAGCGACTCCATCCTGGTGATCGGCGGCCGGGTCCAGGTGCGCAGCGACGGTTCCCGCGAGGTCGTGGCCGACCGCATCATCCGCATCGACGAGGTCATGGGCTCCTGGGTGAAGGACTGCTACCTCAAGCTGGACCTCGAGGATTGCGGCAAGCCCGGGCTGGAGGCCCTCGGTTCGATCTTCGCGGAATTCAGCCAGCCCTGCCCGCTGCGGCCCCTCGCGCAGCTCGAGCAGGAGGAACCCCCTGCCCTGGGCGTGGGCGGCGCCGGCGAGGGCGCGGATCCGGGGGAGGGGGGCGACCAGGACGGCGTCCCGATCCCCGCGGAATTCCCGGGGGACCAGGAGCAGGAACAGGAGGCGGGAGGACCCGACCCGGGGGCCGACCCCGACCTGCCCGAGGCCGAGCTCCTCGCCCGCCCGGTTCCCCTGGTGGTGGAGGTGGAGCGCCAGGGGCGGACCTGGCTGCTGCGGTCGGCCGGCCGAAACGTGTCCCTGACCCTGGACAGTCTGCGGAAGCTGCGGGCCCTGCCCGGACTCCAGGCCCTGCGGATCCGGGCCGCGCTGCCGGCGCCGCCCGAGCGTCCCAAGCGGTTCTCGGGGCGGGCCTGAGCCTGCTGCGGTCCCGTCGCACTTGACACCCTGGGGCCCGCATGCCTAAATCCTGGGTTCGATGCCGCATTCCGGCTCCTGCGGGCCGCGGCCGGACGAGATCATCACCCGGGACCCGGCCCTCCGCGGCGGGGTCCTGATCGCAGCCGTGGCCGGGCCGTCCGGGCGCGTGGCGAGGTTGGGCATGGACTGGAAGAAAAAGGGACTCTGGCTCGATTTCGAGATGCCCCTGGTCGAGCTCGAGGAACAGATCCACACCCTGCGGGAATCCGCCACCGTCCGCGGGGTGGACGTCGCCTCGGAGGTCGCCCAGCTCCAGGACAAGGCCCGGAAGCTCGGGCAGGAGATCTTCGCCAAGCTGGAGCCCTGGCAGCGGGTCCAGCTGGCCCGGCATCCCCGCCGTCCCACCACCATGGATTACATCCAGAACATGTGCAGCGACTTCGTGGAATTGCACGGGGACCGCATGTTCCGGGACGACGAGGCCATCGTCGGCGGGCTGGCCACCATCGGTGACCGGCCCGTGATGCTCATCGGCCACCAGAAGGGCCGGGACACCAAGAGCAACATCCGCCGCAACTTCGGCATGGCCCATCCCGAGGGCTACCGCAAGGCGCTGCGCCTGATGGAGATGGCCGCCCGTTTCGAACGGCCGGTGCTGACCCTCATCGACACCCCGGGCGCCTACCCGGGGGTCGGGGCCGAGGAGCGCGGCCAGGCGGAGGCGATCGCCCGCAACCTGCGGGAGATGGCCGACCTGCCCGTGCCCATCATCTGCGTCATCACCGGCGAGGGGGGCAGCGGCGGCGCGCTCGCCCTGGGCGTGGGGGACAGGGTCTTCATGCTGGAGAACAGCATCTACTCGGTGATCAGCCCCGAGGGGTGCGCCGCCATCCTCTGGCGCGATCCCGCGAAGAGCAAGGAGGCGGCCAAGAACATGAAGCTCACCGCCGCCGACGCCCTGAAGCTGGGGACCATCGACGCCATCCTGGACGAGCCCGTCGGCGGGGCCCACCGGGACCACATGGCCATCGCCCTGGAGATCAAGGCCGCCGTGCTGGATTCCCTGTCCCAGCTGGAAGGCATCGAGCCCGGCCAGCTCATCGACCAGCGTCTCCAGAAGTTCCTGAAAATGGGCATCTACGAGGAATCCGGGAAACGGTGACCGCCTTGCGGGGCTGTGCGCCGTCGGTGAGGCGGCGGGGGTTGACCCCGCCGCCGTTTTGTTGTATGATACTCGAGCCAACCCTTCCGACAATTCGATGATTCTCTCGCGGCCGGCCCGGCGCCCCTGGTGAATGGGCCCGGTTTTATTTTACCTATCGGTCAAGTGCAGTGTTTGCAGGTTTCCAGGGGCATATTATGATGCCACCGGAGTTTAACCCGGAACCTGACCGAGGAGGCGTCCATGCTCGACCCCAAGCTCCTGGAAATCCTGGCCTGTCCGGCCTGCCGTCAACCCGTGACGCCGGATGAGGCCCACGCGTGGCTGTACTGCCGGAAATGCGCGGTCCGTTACCGCGTCGAGGACGGGATCCCCATCATGCTGGTCGAGGAAGCGGAGAAGTGGGATCCCGCCCGGGAACAGGCTGGACCCGGAACCCAGGACCGGGAGCAGGGGTGATGTGCCTTTTCACGCATTTCGCCGCCGGCGCCCTGGCCGGGGGAGTGACCGCGAGTCCGGCGTGGGCAGTGCCCGCCGGTCTGGCGTCGCACGCCGTCCTGGACGTGATCCCGCATTACGACCATCCGGATTGGCGGGTCGAACTGGCCGGAGGGATGGTCAGCCTGGTGGTCCTGCTGCTGCTGCCCTTCGGGTCGCTGCCCGCGGTCATCGGCGGCCTCGCCGGGATGGCGCCCGATCTCGAGAATCTCTTCCAGAAGCTCGGGAAGATGTCCCGCAGCCGCTTCATCTTTCCCACCCACACGGGACTCCTGCCCCACGGACGGGCCCTGGGTCCGCGGTCCCTGGTCTGGCAGGCGGGGATCTTCGTCGGATGCCTGCTGGCCCTCGGCCTGGTGCGGCCCGGTGCGGCCGAGGCTGCGGCAGGGGCGGAGGCCCCGGTCCTGGGCAAGGCCTCCGTCACGGTGCTGCAGAGCGACGCCCAGCGCACCCTGGTGCGCGTGAGCGTGCCCCTGGAACGGGAACCGGCGTCCTGGTCGGCCTTCGCCGCCCGCGACGTCAGGTGGGCCGACCCCCGTCACGTCGATGAGGAATCAGGTCCCCTCGTTTCCCTGCAGCCGCCGCGCGTTCCGGTCACCCTGGCCGTCCCCACGGTCCAGCCGCCGGTGGTGCGGATCGTCGAAGTCACCTGGTGGAAGGAACCGGCCGGTTCCTGGACCGAGGACGAGCTCCTGGCCGCGGGCCAGCCCGGCGTCTTCCGGGGCGTGCCCCTGAGCGGCTTCGTCCTGGGGCTGGGGCTGGGCGAGGGGATCCTCGCGGAAGCCGTGATCGAGGTCACGCACCAGCCGACCGGCAAGTATCGGGACCACCTGAACCGGCCCGCAGGTCCGGGCGCCGGACCCGGGCCCGAGGGAACGACCCTGGCGCCGGCCGGGGTGGCCAATCCCGCCCTCTACGAGCGTCTGGCGGCAGGGGCCAGTCAGGAACTGATCGCCGCCGCCGCGGCCAAGGGCGAAGGCGACCCCTGGCCCGATCCCTTCGCGCTGACGTCCCACTGGGTGAAGCTGAAGGTCACCGCCAACGGCTGGCACCGCATGAGCGGCGAGGATCTCGCCGGCTACGGCGTGCCGACCACGAGCGTCGATCCGTCCAAGCTGCGGGTCTTCAAGGGCGGCGGGCTCGCCCTGGACCCGAATCCCGAGGTGTCGGACTGGGACCAGTACGAGCGCGTGGCCCTGACCGAGGTGGCCGTCGAAGTCGCTGACGGGGGAGACGGCGAGTGGAACCTGGACGATGGCCTGCTCTTCTACGGTCTGGCTTCCAGTACCTGGAAGGACCGGCTGGATCCCTCCGCGGAGCGTCTGGACTTCTACGACCATCCGTACGCAGCCGAGGCCGTGTACTGGGTGACCTGGGAAGACGACGCCACTCCTTCGCCGTTCGGTCCCGCGCCATCCCGGGTCGAGGTCCGACCCAGTCCAGCGGCTGGGGGGGATTCCCTGGACATGGGCCGGGTCCGGATGCACCTCGAGCGCCAGCGGCTGGACACCGGCGGCCTGTTCGCCGACAACTGGTCCTGGGATTTCGACATCTACACCACGCGGGACTACGGGTTCGACCTGCGCTCACCCGTCACGGACCGGCCCGCCCGCTTCGTGGTGGACGTCCGCGGTTTCTACGGCACCCTGTCCGAGTACCCCTTCGAGACCCGGGCCTGGGCCAACGGGGCCAGCGGCGACGCCGTCGCCTCGGTCTTCTCCGTGGCGACCCAGAGCCATCCCGACAGCCTGCGGGTCCGCCTGGTGGGGGACTTCACCCCCCTGGCCGGAGCCAACCTGCTGACCGTCGCCAACGATTCCCGGTCCTACGGGAACGTGCCCAAGCAGAATCTCGCCCTGGACAGCTTCGACATCAGCTACCTGGCCCGGCTGGAACTTCCCGCCGGGGCGGAGGCCCTCGAGTTCCTGCTGCCCGCCGGCGAGGACTGGCTGCCGGCTGGGTCGGCCGACCTGCGCATCGCCGCGCCCGCCGCCCAGGAGGTGATGGTCTGGGACGTGAGCGATCCTGTCCGGCCTGTCCGTCTGGCCGGGGCCTTTTCCCTTGCCGCCCCGGATTTCTACGAGGTGGGCCTGGCCATGCCCTCGTCCGGATCCAAGCAACTGGCGGCCCTGCGGCCCGAATCCCTGCTGACTCCGGCGGGCGGCGAGATGGCCCATCCGGTGTCCCTGCGCAGCCGGTCCACGGCCCTGGATCACGTCACGGTCTACGAGGGCACCTTCGCCGCGGCCGCCGAGCAGCTGGCGACCTTCCGTTCGTCCCTGTTGCCCGGCGTCGATCAGCCCGCTGCGGTGCACGTCCTGGTGGACGACATCTACGACAACTTCTCGGGAGGGCAGAAGGACGCGCGGGCGATCAGGAACTACCTCAAGCACGTCTACACCTCCGGCGCCGGGCGGCTCCGGTACGCCTGCTTCCTCGGCAACGCCTCGCGGGACCATCGCAACTACCTGGGCCGTCCCGAGCGCCAGGGGCTCTACGACTTCCTGCCCACCGTGATCCGCACGGTCTTCCCGTCCTATCCGCGGCCGGTCTCCCGGGAGACCCCCTATGCCGCCGACGACGCCCTGGTCTCCTTCGACCAGCCGTCCCTGCCCGGCACCCTGGACCGGCCCGATGTTGCCTTCGGCCGCATCTCCGCCTCGACGCTGGGGGAAGCCCTGGCCATCGTCAGCCGGACCATCAGCTTCAGCAGCAACCCCGAAACGGGAACCTGGCGGAACCGGATCACCTTCGTGGCCGACGACGCCAACCGGCCCGAGTTCGGGACCCGTCCCATCGTCGCCGAGGTCAGCCACACCGAACAGGCCGACGTGCTGGCGGAGGAGACGGTGCCCCTCAGCATCGACGTCCAGAAGATCTACGGGGTCGCCTATTCCTTCCCGTCCCCGTCCTCCA
>Ga0180009_10001172_pt1 | contig 32730 bp, 31 predicted proteins | sample OS_PC_MetaG_FD_123537 | JGI IMG/M metagenome (GOLD analysis project Ga0180009, IMG submission 123537) | Groundwater microbial communities from the Aspo Hard Rock Laboratory (HRL) deep subsurface site, Sweden - OS_PC_MetaG | ecosystem: Environmental > Aquatic > Deep subsurface > Groundwater...
AATTCTCCTTCGCCGTCACTCGTTCCTTCTGAGTCCCGTCTTCATCGTGGTATCCTGCGGTTTCGCCCAGCCCGGGCGGGGAGGTGCATGCGATGATCTTGGAAAGTGCGTTTGCGCTGACGACGCTAGTGTTGGCCTGTGGAGGAGAGTACGAGGATCCACGGTACGGCGACGCAAAAGTGCTGCCGACGGGCCCGAACCTCAAGACCGCCGCCCCCACGGTGGTGGAGCCCTATGAGGTGGTGGTACCCAAGAGTATTGGCTGGTCGCCCGACGGCAGCTTGGCGCACTACACGCTGAAGTACAAAAACCGCATTCGCTCGGACAAAAAGGGGCACGCCATCATCGGCTTTTTCGTGGACGTGGCCACGGGCAAGACCCTCGGAACCTATCGAGTGGAGCTGAGCGGCTTCATGTGTCCGAAGCTCAAACCCCTGTGGGACCGCTCCAAGCCCAAAGCCTGGGGCGAAGGATTGGTCAAGAAGATCGGCTTTGTGCCGGCGGGCAAAAAGAGCACCCGTCCGCCCGTAGGGGGCGGCAAGCTGAAGCTTCAAGGAGTGAAGTCCAAAGTGGGCTGGGTCGCCGCCTGGGGTCTGTCGCGATGGTTCGCGTGGCGCTGGCAGGCCTTCAAACGCCCCATCGCCGAAGGCCAGAAGCTCGATCCCTGGCTGGAGCTGCGCTATCAGGCCAAAGGCGAGCGGAAATGGCGGGTCCTGTCCAAACACCGGCCCTACCTGGACTACCATTACTCCCTCAAGCATCGGGCCTCTTGGAAGGAAGCCCGCGAGCGGGAGCTCTATGGTGACCGGTCTGCGCGGAAGTACTGTGCCGACCCCGCGTCTGTACTCGGCAAATGCGACAAGATGCTTCGTCACCGCGGCCTGGCGAAGAGCAACGAATATCCTTTCACCGGCGAGGTCTGGATCTTCTGGAACGACAAGGCCGACGCGCTGCTCGCCTTTTGGGATGACGCCCAGCTCCTGGGCGTGGACACCGAAAAGTCCTTCGTGGTCTACCGCTCCAACATCACCGTGCATTCCCTGGTGGACCGCAAGCCCAGCACGCTGATTCCCAAGGACCCGCCGCCCGCAAAGCCTGTCGCGAACCCCCCCGCAAAGCCCATGGCGGCGGTCATGTCCGGCGCGACCGCGATGATGAGTGCCGACAAGGCTGCGACGCCGTCCAAGAAATCATCCGGCAAGAAAAAGGGCTGCGGCTGCCAGGCTGGTCTCTCGGGCATCCCGATGCCTTTGGTTTTCGGGCTCCTCGCCTGGGTGGCGCTTCGCCGCAGACGTCGCTGAAACGCCTCCCTGCAGGGCGAGCTTTGGCAACGGCTCACCTATGCGAACAACTGCGTCATGATCTCGTTGCGGGGGACGCCGAAGTGGCGGACCAGCTCCCATAGAACGGCATTGATCTTGCCGATGGTGAGCTGGCGCTTTTGCGGGATGGTGATGTGGTGCTGGCCGTTCTTTTCCGTTGTGAGCCGCACGTGGCTGCCGGTCTGGCGGGTGGGCTCATATCCGAACTGGCGGAGCTTTTTGATGAGCTGCCCGGTGGAGATGTCCCGGGGGCGCTTCATGGCTCCAGGAGCTCTTCGCGCACCACCTCCACGAAGCGCAGCTTCACACGCCCCGGCTTGCACCCCTCGTCGAAGTGGCAGCACACGGCGTCGCAGATCTCGCGCTTGAGGCTCTCCAAATCGTCGGCCTCGGTCACGATGCAGGCGCCCACGGCCTGGGCGACGTAGCTCCCGTCCGGGAGCTGCTGCACGATAAATTCGAAGTGTTCGTCGTTTGCTTGCTCGTCGGTCATGGGTCGTTCTTTCCTGCCGATCAGGTGTGCTCCAGCTTCAGTCGCGCCCGGCACTCGTCCACCGTGGCCACTTTGCGGCCCTGGTCGCGAATCATGCGGGCGGCCTTTTCGACGAGGTCGCCGTTGGACGCGGCCATGTTGCCCTTGGACAGGTAGAAGTTGTCCTCGAGGCCCACGCGCACGTTGCCGCCGAGGCCGATGGCGGCGGCCACCAGGCGCCACTGGTCCTGGCCGATGCCGATGAGCTCCCAGTCCGAATCCGGCGGGAGCATCTCCACCATGCGCACGAGGTTCGGCGTGGTGGGGGCGATGCCGCCGAGCACGCCCATGATGAGGCTGTACTGGAAGGGCGGCGCGAGCAGCCCCATGTCGATGAGGGGGTAGGAGTTGCCCACGTGGCCGATGTCGAAGCACTCCATCTCGGGTTTGACGCCCACCTCTTTCATGGCCGTGACGATCTCCACGATCTCCGAAAACGGATTCGGGAAGACAAACTCGAAGACGAAGTCTTTTCGCTTCTCATGGTACTTGGCGTAGTTCATGGAGCCCATGTTCAATGCGCCAATGGCCGGCTTGACGGCCTTGATGTGCGCCGTCTTCTGGTCCGTGGTGATGTTGATGGCGCCCGTGGAGAAGTTGATGATGATCGGGCACGCGGCGGTCACCGCATCGTAGATGGCCTGGTAGTCCGCCACCTCGTAGCTCGGGAAGCCGTCTGGGGTGCGCGCATGCAGATGCACCACGGCGGCGCCCGCGTCATAGGCCCGCTTGGCCTCGGCGGCGTACTCTTCGGGTGTGTACGGAATGGCCGGGCATTGGTCGCGGTTGGCCACCACGCCGGACAGGGCGCAGGTGATCATGGCCGACCGATCGAAGTTCTGGTTCTCTCTGATCCACAGGGACATGGCATGCTCCTTTGCGTAGAGGCTCCTGGGCGCGCGGGCTCCGTTGCGCGCAGGCTCGTTGGCGGGCTCAGCCTACCACCATCGGCGGCGTTGTGGTCAGGGAACCGGCCGGGTGGGTTGCTGCAGGGCCCGGCGGAACATCGAGCCCCAGTCGGCCGTGGCGTTCAGGTGGGCCAGCACCGAGTTGAGCCCCCACTGGAGCCGGTTCACGAACAGCCAGTCCGGCGGAATGGCCGTGGAGTACTTGTTCGGATTGTTGAACATCAGGGTGTCGAAGGACTCGCCCACATACTCGTGCGTGAACGTGAACGGCTCGGCCTGCAGGAACGGTTGGTAAATGTACTGCAGGAGGTCCCAGTGGTAGTCGTAGTCGAAGCGTTTCGGGTTCCCCACCATGCCCGTGGCGTTCAGCGCATCGCGCAGGTCATCCTTCCGGCCGTCCAGCACCGTGAGGGCGAGCCGCTTCCAGCGGTCGATGAACCCGGCGGAGAAACGCTTGACGCACCCGAAGTCCAGAAACGCCACCCGGCCGTCGGTGAGAAACAGGTAGTTGCCAGGGTGCGGATCGGCGTTGTAGATGCAGTGTCGAAAGATGCACTCAAACGCCGTGTCGAAGATGAGCGCCCCGGCCGCGTCTCGCTCGCCCTGGGTGGACGCCTCAACGAAGGAGTTGAACTCCTGCCCGTCCACCAGCTCGCTGGTGATGACCCGGGTCGCGCTTCGCGCCTCCACCACGCTGGGCACCAGCACACGAGGGTTCGCCATGAGCCGGCCGAAGAGTCTCTGATTGGCGGCCTCGGCCTCGTAGTCGCACTCCTGACGGATGCGCTCCTGTAGCTCTGCCAACAGCCCGCGCGTGTCCAGGGCGGACAGGGCGAAGAACCAGCGGAACATGCGCCCCACGGTCTTCAAGTCCGACTCCAGCAGCCGGTCCACGCCCGGATACTGGACCTTCACCGCCACGTCGCGCCCCTCGTACCGCGCCCGGTGCACCTGCCCAATGGAGGCCGCCGCAAAGGGCGTGTGTGCGAACTGCTCAAACAGCGCCTCGGGCGCGTCGCCCAGCTCCTGTCGCACGACGACCTCGATTTGCGCCCACTCCATGGGTCGCGACGAGGACTGCAGCCGGGCCAGGATGCGTTGCGCCTTGGGCGGTAGGGACGGGTTCAGATAGCTGGCCATCTGACCGAACTTCATCACCAGCCCCTTCAAGCCATCCAGATCCGCGAGCAGCTCCGTGGCCGCCTTCACCGCCTCCTCCTCGTCCACCTCCTTGTCCAAGGAGCGAATCGAAAAAGTCTTCCGCGCCAGCAGTGAGCCCAGCTTCGCCCCCAACCGCGCCGTCACCAGCGTCCGCTTCCGAAACCCCGACGCCAGCGCGCTCAGGGGAGACTGTTTCTTGGGATCGGCGTCCGTCATCGCGCCCAACTATGCCACACGGGCGGTCTGCCCTGCTGGCGTAGATCGCGCCGAGTGCATCGGCGCCGTTGCTGCTTGGGTGGCGACCTGGAGTCGGTCCTGCTGTCGGGAGCTAGATCGCAGGATAGACGTCGAATTCGTACTCGGTCAGCGGCTCGAAGTTGTTGCATTGCGCCTGGAGATATTCGGTGGCGCACGGGTCTCCCGGCTGTAGGTCATCGGGAAAGCGTCTGAAGAACGTCTCCACGTCCGCGCAGGAAGCCGTGGTGACGCAGCCCATCCACTCCATCAGAGACTGGACGCAATCCGGCCCGTCCATGACGAAGTGGTCCACCCATTCCTGGAAATAGGAGTGGCAATAATCGCTTCGTGCTTTCGTGGTGCACGGCACGTACCCTGCAGAGGAATTGCAGAGAGGGATGCAGGACGCCTCCATGTCGCAGTAGTCGTTTTCATAATCCAGCGGCGTCGATCTCTGGCCGGTATCTTCAGGCTGAGAGCAACCGAACGCACCTTGCGTAAGAACCAGTAACGCAACGAAAAAGACAAACGAGACGTTGACCCTATGCGACCTGTCCATTGGACTACCTCCCCTGCTTCACTTGTTCTGGGCAATCTCTCCGTCCCGTAAATGGTACCACAATGGCAACAACGGGGGGACTTGGCTGGGCCAAGTGTCGCCAATGTTGCCGTTCGGGCCCAGAAAGCGGCAACAACCCACGGACTTCATTTTCAAGTGGGGCGGTTGTTGCCGGTTTGACTCTACGGGCGCTTGGTGGGTCGTGCTGTCGGCGATGGTGTCGGCACTCAGCACCAGACGTCGCAGTCGACGGCGAACGCCCATGGTCGGCACGGGCGTCGGGTGAAGTCACGAGCGCTCGGGCGTGCCTTCTGTTCTTTCTGAAAAAAAATAGACCGGCACGCCCCGACGCCGGAGGTATCGCCGATGCGTGTGCCAGCTTTTCAGGCTCGATGTCTCAGCGCTTGTCAGTCCCCTGCGGAGAAAGATGAAGATCTCACACCACCATTCGCCGACGAGAAGTGTCGCGGTGCCCAAGTGCGCGAAATCCCGTAAAATCGGGATCCGGCCCGGGGCATCCCACGGGATCTGCACCCAATGGCGTGTCATGGATGACTCGTTAACCCGAACCTGTTAGGCTCGAAACCATGTTCTTTATTGTTCGCAGCGCGGTGTGTGCTGTGGCTGCCACGGGCCTTCTGCTGCTTGGCGCCTGTGTCGCGCCCCTCGAGGAGGAGCGACCCTGCACGTATTGCCTGGCCAAGAGCGATTTTGCCGGGGTGTGGACGTATCGGATCAGACCGCTCGATTCGGAAGAAGAGAAGTCGGGTTCGTGCTCGCCCGAACGGACTACAGGCGAAGTGCGGTTTGAGATTCACGAGGATTACCTCTATGCGTGGCTGCTTGCCGAGTCGCCGTTGGCAGAGGCCTGCAACACCCTGAACTATCCGGATTGCGATGAACGTCTCGTGGGGGCTTGGGAGGTCCGGCACTATGATCTCGCACCGCGCTGCGCAGAACCAACCGGCGAATGGATCAGCTGGATTGAGGAGAACACCTACGGGTGCCCGTGGTACGAGCGACTCTACGTCCAGGTATTCTGGTGTCAGAACTACGCACTGCCATTCGAGGTGGACCGGCTCGCGGACGGCGCGATCGAGGTTGAACCGCTACAGTACCATGTCACCTCCCCGAGCGACCCCTTGGTTCCCGAAATTGATCTGAGGGGTACGACGGGCGTGAAGCGGTTGTCCGTCAATGCGTTCGGATTTGCGCGCTTGGCGTCCTGTAGCGAACCCGGCGCGCCGATGATTGAGCCGGAGTGCTCCGCGATGGATTTAGGTTCGGTCTCGTGCGACTATCAAAATCAGCTTCGCCTCCGCCAGATCTTCGAGCAACGGGTGCCGTAGACCCTACAGATTCAGGGGAGGCCCGTTCTTGTCCTGATTTGTTTGAGCGGCAAGCCTGGCGGTTTACTCGGCGCCGGTGGCAGGAGCGTTGGGTTCGGGCCGGGGCGGAGGCGCTTTTGGTGGTGCCAGCTCCAGTGCTTGTGCTCGTAGTTCCAGGAGGCCACGGTGAGGTGGTTTGCGGTGACCGTGGCCACCGCGAAGCTCCGTGATCCGTGCCGGGGCGAGCCCACGTTGTAGACGTCCAGCCCCTCCCAGCGGTAGTGGAAAGAGTGGTGGAAATGGCCGTGAAATATGGCGATGACGTTGTAGCCATCGATGTCCCGCCGGAAGGTTCGCTTGGCCAGGCTTGTCCACCAGTTTGAGTAGGGTCCGATGATGGAGTAGTGGAAGTACAGGATGACCGGCTCGCGCTTGCCTATCCGTCGCAGCTTCTGGCGCAGCCAGCGACGACTTGCGAACCGGGGGTGTGTGTCCAGGCACATGAAGTGCACGCCGTGCCAGGACCAGGTGTAGTTCAAGCCGCCGTGACGCCGACGAACCGCGTTTGCCACGGTCCGGCGCTTGCCGTGATAGTCGTGGTTTCCCGTGCCCTCGAAGAGGGGGAAATGGAGCAGACCGTCCCGGCCCTTGAGGCCATAAAAGCGCACGAACTCCTTCCACTGTCGCGGCTTGCCATCATTGGTCAGGTCGCCGGCCATCAGCACTCCCAGGGGGCGTCGCACCCGGCCGCCGAGCGCGCGCGGATAGGCCGTGCCCGTAAGCGAGTTCATGGCCTGGACCTTGAGGCGATTCCAGTGCCTGATTCCCGGGTAGCCAAAGTGCGTATCCGCCGCCACGAAAAACGACACCCCGGGGCCGTCGAGCAGGCTCGACCGAGCCCGGCGTGGTGCCTCGGTTGGCGGCCCCCACACCACCCCTCTGAAAATTGACCTGGACCGGAAGGCGCGCTTTTTTGATTCGGAGCGTCCGCCGCTACAGGCCACCAACGTCAACGTCACCAGGGGAAGCACGCCCGTGCACAAACGGCTCATTGGGGAGTGGCGTAGCGACGCGTCAGTGCGCCAGATTGTGGACCTCTTCGATTGTGAGGTCAGTGAGCTCGGCGACGTCGGGCGGCGACATGCCCTTGGCGAGCGCCTTTCGCGCTACCTCAAGCTTCTCCTCCCGCCGCCCCTTCTGGAGGCCAACCGCTTCGCCCTCCTGGCGGCCCTCCTGGCGGCCCTCCTGGCGGCCCTCCTGGCGGCCCTGTTCAATCAGCTGCTCTCCGAGGGTCATCGGAATCTCCTTGGCATCGTCACCCATGGGCGTCAAAAAATCGACCAGCGCCTCGACGGTGACCTGCTTGTTCACCCTGAACAGATATTCTACCAGCAGCGCCACGTTCCGCAAGCCGGGCGCGCCCCGGGATACTTCTCTGCGGAACTCCTCTTCCCACTGTGGCAGCCTGTCGAGCACGTCCTGGAGCTGGGCGTGCTTGAACAGCAGCAACGTCAGGCGGACCACGCCTTGGCCGGGGATCTGCTCGTCTGGGATCTTCGCGACCTCGTGGAGCAGAATCTGGAGCTTTGGCAGAAATGGGCGTAGCGCGTTCTGCGCAGTCGAGGCCACTCCCTTGACGTCGAACAGCTCCCGCAGCTCGGTGGCGGCGGTCCATTCCTGATCGCCGTGGTAGAGGACCAGCGGTAGGATCGGCGGGAGCAGCTTCTGCTCGGGCTGCTCCTGCAGCCAGCGAGCCCAGACTCGAACCGCATAGGTGAGCATGCGGTAGGGCATCAGTGAATCGATCGAGCTCTGGTGCTCGAAAATCACGAAAAGAAGAACCCCACGGTGTGGACCATCGGATTCCTGGTGTGGACCATCGGATTTCTGGCGCCAGGGGATCCGGTACAGGAGATCGGTGTGGCGCTCCTTGAGGGCCACGTCCACGAAGCTGCCGGGCTCGTGTACCGCCTCCGACAGATCCAGCGCGGAGGCGATCTCCACGGGGAGGAAGCCCTCGAAGTGGGCGATTGCGTTGGACGGATCTGAGAACACCGCCTTGAAGAGTTTGTCGTGGGAGCCCATGGCCGTTCTGACACCTCGGTCGGGATGGCGACGCGCATATCAACGCGGCTGCGACATCCAGATCCCGCTCGTACCCGGGTTATCGGCCGGCGGCTCAACGGGTTGCTAGAAAATATGTCGGTCGCTGACGAGGCGGGAAATATGAGGAGGTTAGCGCCCCTTCCAGTCGGGCTTGCGCTTTTGCATGAAGGCCATGAGGCCCTCCATGGCGTCTTCGGTGGCGACGACCTCGCCGAGCTTGTCGCACAGCAGGTCGAGCGCATCGTTGAGGGGCATGTCGGCGATGGCGGCCAGGGCCTGGCGGCCGATGCGGGCGGCCACGGGGGCCTTGGCGGCGATGGAGGCGAGGGCTTCGGCCACGGCGTCGTCAAAGTCTTCGTCGGGATAGCAGCGGGTGATGAGGCCCATGTCCTCGGCCTGGGCGGCGGTGAGCTTGTCGCCGCGGTAGATCATCTCGAGGGCTTTTTTGCGGCCGACGTTCCGGAAGATGAGGGCGCCGATCATCATGGGGAAGAGGCCCACCTTGAGCTCGGGGGTGCCGAACTTCACGGACTCCCGGGCGTAGGCGATGTCGCAGGAGAGCAGCAGGCCCGTGCCGCCGGCGAGGCAGTGGCCGTCCACCCGGGCCACCAGGGGCTTGGGATAGACGTCCAGGGCCTTCAAGAGATTGGCGTAGCCACGCATGGCCTCGACGGGATCGCCGCCGCTCATGGAGGTCAGATCGGCGCCGGAGCAGAAGGACTTTTTGCCCGCGCCGGTGAGGCAGATCACCCGGACGGCGTTGTCGGCGGCCGCGCGATCCAAAGAGGCTTGCAGCTGCGCGATGGTCTCGCCGGAGAGCGCGTTGCGTTTGGCCTCCCGGTTGATGGTCAGCCATGCGGCGCCTTCCTTGACCTCGTAGAGTACCTCGGGCTCATTCGTGGTTGCGTCACTCATCGCCGCCTCCGTTCGCGGGGTCCGCTGCTGCTTTTTCGATCTCCACCAGGATGTCCCCCGGGGCCACCTTGGCTCCCACCTCGGTGTTGACCGCGGTGACCGTGCCTGCGTAGGGCGCCACCAGGGTGGTCTCCATCTTCATGGCCGAAACCACCACCAACCGCGCGCCCTTGTCCACCGCCGCGCCCACCTCCACGAGGATCTCCAGCACCAACGCGGGCATGGGCGGCGTGACATCTCCGCCCACGCCTGCCCCGGAGCCCCGGCGCGTGGATTTCTGGGCGGCGGCGTCCTGCACGAGTCGGGCCTGCCCGTTGGACCACACCCAGGTGCCCTCGGCGCAGCGCGCCACGAAGAGCTCCTCCCCGCGCCCCGCCTCGGTGAGCTGCAGGCGGTGGGGGGGCAGGGCGGTGATGCGCAGCTCCCGTGCGGTGTCGTCCATCGTGATGGTAGTGGAGGACTGCGCGTCGAGGGGGCTTGCCTCGACGCTCGCCTCGCTGTCGCCTATCTTCAGATCATATTGCATGTGACTTCACGACTTCCTCAGCTGCCAAGGGTCCAGTGTCCCAGGGTCTGCCAGGGGGACGGCCACTCGGTTGCGCCGGGTGAGCCGGTTGCGCCGGCCGCGGCGCCCGCATGTCCCACGCCCAGGAGCTCAGCGGCCACGTAGCCGACGTGTGCGTGGGCGTCTCCCTCTTTGGAGGGCGACCAGTTGGCGAAGTGGTCCTCGATGAACCGGGTGTGCGTGTCGCCCTTAATGAAAGGCTCGGACGCCAGAATGTCGAGCATGAGCTCGGTGGCAGTGTGCACGCCGAGCACCACGTTCTCCTGCAAGGCTCGGGTCATGCGCGCGATGGCGGCGGGGCGGTCCTCCGCCCACACGATGAGCTTGCCCAGGATGGGATCGTAATGCACAGGCACCTCGGCGCCGGAGTAGATGCCGGAGTCAAATCGCACGCCGGGACCGCTCGCCGGGCGGCAGAAGAGGACCTTGCCCGGAGAGGGCATGAAGTTCGCCGCCGGATCCTCGGCGTAGATGCGGCACTCCATGGCGTGGCCGCGCTGGGAGACGTCGGCCTGGGTGAGGGATAGCGTGCCGCCCGCGGCGATTTCTAGCTGGTGTCGCACCAGATCCAGGCCCACGGTGAGCTCGGTGATCGGGTGCTCCACCTGCAGTCGCGTGTTCACCTCAAGGAAGTAGAAATCCCCGTCGGCGTCGAGCAGAAACTCCACGGTGCCGGCGTTCACGTAGCCCACGGTTTTGGCGGCGGCCACGGCGGCCTCGCCCATGCGCGCGCGCAGGTCCGCGTCGAGGGCCGGAGAGGGCGCCTCCTCGATGATCTTCTGGTGCCGCCGCTGGATGGAGCACTCGCGCTCGAACAGGTGAATGGCGTGGCCGTGGCTGTCGGCCAGGATCTGCACCTCCACGTGGCGCGGGCGGTCCAGGTACTTTTCGAGGTAGATGGTGCCGTTCCCAAAGGCGTTCTTCGCCTCGCTGGAGGCGGCTACGGCCGTTTCCGCGAGCAGGTCGGCGGATTCGACGATGCGCATGCCTTTGCCACCGCCGCCGGCCGCGGCCTTGATGAGCACCGGGTAGCCGATCGCTTCGGCGGCCTCGGCCAGCGCCGCCGGATCCGCCTCGGTGGCGCGCATGCCCGGCACGATGGGCACGCCTGCCTCGGACAGAAGCTGGCGGGCGGTGGTCTTGTCGCCGAGCTTGGCGATCACGTCTGCGGGCGGGCCGATGAACGTGAGCCCGGCCTTGGTCACCCCAGCGGCGAAATCGGCGTTCTCGGACAGAAACCCGTAGCCGGGATGGATGGCCTGGGCGCCAGTCTGCCGAGCGACCTCGATGATGCGTTCCGCGTCTAAGTAGCTTGCCGCGGGCTCGGCGTCGCCCAGGAGCACCGCCTCGTCCGCGCTGAGCACGTGCAACGCCTGGGCGTCCACGTCGGAGTACACCGCTACGGTGGCGATCCCCATCTCCCGCAGGGTACGCAGCACGCGTACAGCGATCTCGCCGCGGTTTGCCACCAGGACCTTGTCGAACATGGTCGTCTCCTACATCCGGAAGGTGCCGTGGCCCTGGTCGCGACCGTCCAGGGGTGCATTGAGGGAGGCCGCCAGGGCCAGGCCGAGCACGTCTCGGGTTTTGGCCGGGTCGATGATGCCGTCGTCCCAGACATTCGCCGTGGAGTAGTAGGCGCCGCCCTCTTTTTCCGCGGCCTGCTTCACGGGGCCCCGGATGAACTCCTCGAACTCCGGGGTGAGGGCCGGCTCTCCCGCCCGGGCGAGTTGGTCGTTTTTGACGGTGATAAGCACCTTGGCTGCCTCCTCGGCGCCCATGACGCCGATCTGGGCGCCGGGCCAGGTCCACAGGAAGCGAGGTGAGTAGGCGCGTCCGCACATGCCGTAGTTGCCCGCGCCAAAGGACTGGCCGCACATGACCGTGAACTTGGGCACCGTGGCGGTGGCCACGGCGGCGACCATCTTGTGACCGTCCTTGGTGATGCCGGCCCGCTCGTATTCCCGGCCGATGATGTAGCCGCTGATGTTCTGCAGAAACAGCAGCGGGATCCCCTGGCGGTCACAGAGCTGAATGAACTGCGTCGCCTTTAACGCCGACTCGGAAAAGAGCACGCCGTTGTTGCCGAGGATGCCCACCTGGTGGCCGTGGATGTAGGCCCAGCCGGTCACCAGGGTGGGCCCGTACTGCTGCTTGAACTCGAGGAACTCCGAGCCGTCCACCAGCCGCGCGATGACCTCGCGGATGTCGTAGGGCGTCGAGAGCTTCGGCGGCACGATGCCCCAGATCTCCTGTGGGTCGTACAGCGGCGCGGTGGGCGCCCGCCGGGGGATCTCGGCCTTCTTGGGCGCCGGGAGCATGGAGACGATCTCCCGGATGATCTCACAGGCGTGGGCGTCGTCCTCGGCGAAGTAGTCCGAGACCCCGGACTCGCTGCAGTGCAGCTTGGCGCCGCCCAGGTCTTCGGCGGAGACGTCTTCTCCCGTGGCAGCTTTCACCAGGGGCGGCCCCCCCAGGAAGATGGCGCCGGTGCCCGTGACGTGCACCACATGATCGGACATGGCCGGGATGTAGGCCCCACCCGCCGTGCACAGCCCCATCACCGCCGTGATTTGGGGGATGTTCATCTTGGAGATGAGGGCCTGGTTGTAAAAGACCCGTCCGCCGTCGTCCACGTCGGGAAAGATCTCCGACTGCATGGGCAGGTACGCCCCGCCGGAGTCCACCAGGGTGACGGCGGGCAGCCGGTTCTCCATGATGATGGTCTGGCACCGCAGGGTCTTTTTGACGCCCATGGGGTAGATGGTGCCGCCCTTGATCATGGGGTCGTTGGCGCTGACGAGGACCTCCCGGCCCTGGATCACGCCGATGCCCGCCCGGGAGCCGGCGCCGTGGATGCGCCCGTCGTACATGTCCCAGGCCGCCAGGGGCGCGATCTCCAGGAAGGGAGAGTTCCGGTCAAGCACCTTGTCCAACCGCTCGGTGACGGTGAGCTTGCCGAGCTGAGCGTTGCGGGCCCTGGCCTTGTCGGAGCGGTCCTCGTGGGCTTTGGTGAGCTCTTCAGACAGCTTTTCCACGAGCGCGGCCGTGTGCTCGTAGTTGGCCTTGTAGTCGGCGCTTTTTGTGTCGATGCGGCTTTCCAGCACAGGCATGGCGGGGCTCCTTAGGGCGCGTAGCCCTTAGATGGGGTTCCGGGCCAACAGCTCGTCGGCGATGGCCATTCGCGCCACCTCGGAGGTTGTGCCGGCGAGGCCAAAGTACTTGGCGTCACGGTACGCCTGCTCCACGGGGTTGCCGGTGACAAAGCCTTGGCCGGCGAGGATCTGTGCGGCGGCGGAGGCCACGCGCTCGGCGGCCTCGGCGGTGAAGACCTTGGCGGACCGCACCACGGCGGCGGCGTCGAAGGCATCGGGACCATCCGCGTCGGCCAGGAGCCAGGCCGCGCGGTAGCAGTACAGCTGCGAGGTCTGGTGCAGCGTGAGCATCTCGGCCAGCTTGAAGCGGATCTCCTGGTAGCCCATGAGGGGCTTGCCCCCGCGCCTGTGCGTGTTGGCGTGGGATTTGGCCGCCTCCAAGGCACGCTGCAGCAGCCCCACCGAGGCCACGCAGAGAATCAGGTCCTCGAGCCGACGCAGGCGCGACAAGTCGATCCCACTTTCGAGACCGAGCACATGGCTCTCGGCGACCGCGCAGTTGTGCAGCTCCATGGCACACACGGCGAGGCCCTTGAAGCCCATGGTGTCCAGGCGCGGCCCCTGCAAGACACCCGGGCTGTCGTTGCGGATCAGCCCCACTACGGTGGAGCCATCCAGGTCCGCCGACACAGCCACCCAGTCGGCGATGGGGCCGTTGGTCACGAAGGCCTTCCGTCCGGAGAAGCGGATCTTTGCCCCTTCCCGCGTCGCCCTCACGCCGACGTTGTCTCCGTCCTCCGAGGCGCCATCGGCGAGGGCCACCGCGCCGATGAGGGCGCCCGACCGCACCGGCTCCAGCAGCGCGGACTTGGTCGCTTCGGTGGCGTGTCCCGCCACCAGGCTGGCGAAGAGCCGCGTCGACGCTTCGGCCGCCAAAAACAGCGCGCCACTGACCTTGGCCACGACCTCCTGTCCGGCCACCAGTCGCACGGCCTCCTCCAGGCCCGCCTCGCCCGTGGCCACGTCCAGGTAACCCGTGGGCGCCATGCGGCCCAGGACCCCCAGCACCGTCTCCCGGATCTCATCGGTCTGGGCCGTCTCGAGGTCCTCCAGCGCGGCGCGGGTGTCGGCGTCAAAAAGCGCGGTCAGGTCGTCGCGCAGCGTCTGTTCTTTTTCGGTCCAATCGAAGTTCATGTCGTCCCTCACATCATCCTGGAGATGATCATCTTCTGGATCTCCGAGGTGCCGCCGCCGATGGGCGCCAGGCGACCGTCCCGGAAGACCTGCTCCACCTCGTACTCGTGACAGTAGCCGTATCCCCCGTGCAGGATCATCGCGTCGTTGGTGGGCTGTAGCGACCAGTCGCCCACAAAGAGCTTGGCCACGGCGGCTTCGAGGTGGTTCAGGGGGCGCCCCTGGTCCTTGCACCAGGCGATGCGGTAGATGAGCGACCGCGCCGCCTCCAGGAAGATCTTCAGATCGGCGATCTTGTGCTTGATGGCCTGGAACTGCGCAATGGGCCGCCCGAACTGCTCCCGCTCCTGGGCGTAGCGCGTGCTGCGGTCGATGAGGAACTGCATGGCACCCACAAAGGGGGCCATGAGCGCCGACCGGTCCCACTCCACGGTCTGCAGGGCCATGAGGAATCCGCCGCCCTCGAAGCCCAGGAGGTTCTCCTCGGGGATCTCGCAGTCGTCAAAGGCCAGCTCCGAGGTGGGCGAGGTCCGCACGCCCATCTTGTGCAGGTTCCGGCTGACGACGTACCCCGGGGTGCCCTTCTCTACAATGAAGGCGGAGATGCCCGCGTGGCCCGCGTCGGGATCGGTCCTGGCGTAGATCACCGATACGTCGGCGATGGAGCCGTTGGTGATGAAGATCTTGCTGCCGTTCAAGACCCAACGGTCCCCCTTTTTCACGGCGCGGGTGCGCAGGGCGGCAGCGTCGGAGCCGGCCCCGGGCTCGGTGAGCCCCATGCAACCCACCCACTCGCCCCGGGCGAGCTTGGGCACGTACTTCTGCTTCTGCTCTTCGGTGCCGTGTTGGAAGATCGTGTCCGTACACAAATAGGTGTGCGCGCCGTAGCTCAAGGTGAGCCCGCCGTCTACACCGGCCTCGCCCAGGGCCTCCCCCGCGAGCACTGCGGTCATCACGTCGGCGTCCCCGCCACCGAGCTCCTCGGGCAGGTGCAGCCCGAGCAGGCCGAACTCGCCCATCTTCTTCCAGGCCTCCCAGTGGAACTCCGCCTTGAGCTCGCACTCCTGGGCCCCGGGGCGAAGCTCCTTCCGGGCGAACTTGATCACCGACTCTTTGAACATGCGCTGTTCGTCGGTCAGCGAGAAATCCATAAACGACTCCTTTCAGGTTGCGAGTGCTCTACGGTTGAGCGCGCCCAGTATACATTTATGACGCTCTGCGTAAAAGCCCCCAATGCGCCTGTAGGTGCCTAATTTTGCTGGATCTGGTGGAAACAATGGGCCCGGCCTGGTACCCTGACGCTGCATGAGCAGTGGCCAGCCCATGGGGACGGGTTCGGAGGACCCGCTCCTCGCCGCCTTTACCGGACCCCTTCCCGAAGTGCGGGTCGGCACGGTGTACCGCTTGGGCCTCGCCCTGGTCGCGCTCACCATGGTGTTGCTGCCCCTGGCCTACGTGGCGCTCATCGGCCTGGCGGGCTACGGCGTCTACTGGCACGTCACCGAGAATCAGCACGTCATCGCCGACACCTCCGGCATCTGGGGCTTTGTCATTTTTCTCGTGCCGGTCATCGTGGGCGGAATCCTGGTGCTGTTCATGGTTAAGCCCCTCTTCGCGCCCGAGGGCAAGGCGATGGAGCCCGTGCGGCTGACGCCGGAGCAGGAGCCGCGCCTGCACGCTTTTGTCCACCGCCTCTGCGAGGTGGTGGGCGCCCCACGGCCCCGGCAGATCGTCGTGGACTGCGACGCCAACGCTTCGGCGGGGTTCCGTCGGGGGCTGGTCAGCCTGCTCAGCAATGACCTGGTGCTCACCATCGGGCTGCCCTTGGCCGGTGGCCTGAGCTTGCGCGCCCTGGCCGGGGTGCTCGCCCATGAGTTCGGACACTTCGCCCAGCGGACGGGCATGCGCCTCACGTTTGTCATTCGCTCGGTGAATGGTTGGTTCGCTCGGGTGGTGTACACGCGGGACTCCTGGGATGATGCGCTCGTGAGCGCGTCGGACTGGGACATTCGCGTGGCCGTGGTCGTCTGGATCGCGCGCTTTTTTGTGTGGGTGACCCGGGGGGTGCTCTGGGTCCTGATGATGCTCGGGCACGCCCTGAGCTGCTTCATGCTGCGCCAGATGGAATTTGACGCCGATCGATACGAGGCGTACCTGGCCGGTGGCCGTGTCTTCACTGAGACCGCCCGACGCCTGCCCTTGATTGCGGTGGGGGCGCAGTTTGCCCATGGGGACCTGGAGGATTCGTTACACGACGAGCGGCTCGTGGACGACTTCGTGGCGCTCGCCCTGGAGAATGAGGCGAACCTTCCCGATGCGGTGCGCGAAGAGGTGCGCAAGCTGGTGGACGAGGAGACCACGGGCCTGCTGGACACGCACCCGGCCACGGCCGAGCGCATCGCCAGTGTGGCCGCCCTGCGTGCGCCCGGGCTCTTTTCCTATGAGGGCCCCGCCACGGACCTGTTCGCGGACTTCGGTGCGCTCTCGCGGACGGCCACGCGCGATTTCTACGCGGCGGTGCTCGGCGACGAGGCGGCCCGGCACAAGCTGGTGCCATTTGATGAATACGTCTCGGCGCGCAACCAGGTGCTCGATGAGCTCAAGACCGTGCGCCGCTTCTTCCAGGGCGCGGTGCATCCTCTGCGCCCGCTGCGGATTCCGCACGCCATACCCGATGCGGCCGTGGACCCGGCCCAGGCAGAAAACGCGCTGCGCGAGGCCCGCGAGACCCTCGTGGAGGGCGTGGATATTCACCGCGAGCAGTTCGGGCGCTTCGACGCGCTGGACGACCGGCGATCAGAGCTTCGGCATGCCCAGGCCCTGCTGGAGGCGGACCTCACCATCGACCACGACGCCTTCGAGCTGGCCGCGAGCAGCGTGCACGCCTCCCGGGAGGCCCAGGCCGAGGTGGACTTCCGCGTGGCTGAGCTGTTGCCGCAGATGGCGCCCCTGGAGGAGGTGGCATCCCGCCGCTTCTGGACCGCCCTGAACCTGGCGCGCGCGGGGGTCGGCGCTGTGGATGAGGAGGGCGGCGCAGAGGCCCAGCGCGAGCAAATCGACCGCCTGTTGCCCGTGGTGGTTCTCCTCACCAGCGTGATGCCGCGGTTGGTGATCCTCCGGGATGAGTCCCAGGCCCTTATTACGCTGGTGCAGCAGCTCGAGGACAACGAGGACCACCAGCCTCTGCACGGAGTCATCTTCCGCAGCGCCGAGGCGCTCCGCCGGTTGGTGACCGAATTCGGCAACGCCGTGCGCGGCCATAAGTATCCGCTCGAGCACGAGGGTGAGCCCCCGTCCCTACGAAAATATCTGCTCGGCGATCCCCCCGAAGATGACGAGCTGGGCGAGGCCATCGTGCCGGCCCAGAACGCCGTGGAGCGCGGCTATCGCCTCTACAGCCGTGTCCTCGGCCGGCTTTGCGCCATTGCCGAACGAGCCGAGTCGACCCTGGGTTTTGCCCCCCTCGACGACCCACCGGACCCGCCACCCCCGGACGACGACAATGACGAGGACGACGACATCGGCAACTGAGCGACAGAAAATGACCACCTCGGTAGTTGTCTTTCGACCCGGGGCCGGGTACAGATCGAGGAGTCAGACCGACAAGCTGAATCGGAGGACTGATGCGAAGCCAAGCCAAGTGGATTGTCATTGCGAGCGCGGGACTGTTGTTGCTGAGCCAGGACGCGACCGCTGCGCCAGGAGAGGCCGTACCACCCGCCACCCGACCTGCGACGCCGCCACCCGCCACTCCGCCCGCGACGGCGACACCCCCGGCTGCGGCCCCCACGCCCATGCCGGTACCGGAGCGGGCGGCGCCTCCTGCCGGCGCCTTGCCCGTCTCCACCGAGCGCGGCCACCGGATGGATCAGGCCAAAAAACTCATCTGGTGGGGGGTGGGTGTCGCCATCGTTGGCGGCGTGCTTACAGGTATCGGTGCTGGGGTCCTCATCTCGTGCTCGAACATGTCGGGGAGCGACGATGAATGCGGCATTGCCGGATATTCGCTCCTGGCGGTCGGGGTGCTCACCGTGCTGGCATCGGCCCCGGTGTGGATCGTGGGGCTCGTCAAAAAGAGCAAGGCCGAGCAGGTGGGCTCACGCTGGGACACCGAGCCGAAATCCCGCACGGTCGTCGACCTGGCGCACCGCCGGGAACAGCGCCGGTTGATCCGGTTCAGCGGTCCCCCGGCTGTGCCCGTGCTTACATACGGCTTCCGGTTCTGAGCGGATGCAACAATTCACGTATCGAACAGGAGGAACGATGCGATATCAAATCGTGTGTTTTGCCGGTCTGGGGATCGGTTTGTTAGTCTTCGGCCAGGACGTGTCTGCGGCGCCTGCTGCGACGCCACCCGCCACCCGGACCGTGGCCCCCACGCCCATGCCGGTGCCGGAGCGCACGGCAACGCCAGTGCCCATCACCGGCATCCGGCCGATCTCCACGGAGAAGGGCCACAAGATGGCTCAGGCGAACAAGCTCATCTGGTGGGGCGCTGGCTTTGGCATCTTCGGCGGGGTCGTCGCGGTCGCCGGTGCGGCGTTGATTGCCCATGGTTACGGGCCGGGCGGGGACGATCTTTACTACATGACCGGTTATGGGGTCCTTGGGATTGGATTGGCCATTGTGCTGGCCACCAGCCCGGTCTGGATCGTGGGGCTCGTCAAGAAGGGTAAGGCCGCTGAAGTGGACGCTAGCAAGAAGATCCTGCCGAAGTCCAGCCCGGTCGTGGATCTGCTGCACCGCCGGGACTACCGTCGGTTCATGCAGCGCAGCGGCCCCCCGGCTGTGCCCGTGCTGTCTTACGGGTTTCGATTTTAAAGGGGGCATTGCCGGCGAGCCCGGACTTCTTGCAGGGGCGAGGGGCGGGACGCTACCAACAGGCGTAGTCGTAGGTGGTGAGGGTGATGTCTGAGGCGTCGTGCCAGCGGGCGGTGAGGGCGTTGCCCGACTTGTCGTAGCTCCAGGTGGTGCTCTGGTCGGCGGTGCCGTCGACCGGTGAGTCGATGCTCGTTTCGATGAGGCGGCCATGGGCGTCGTAGGTATAGGTAGTGCGGCTGTCCACCACGCCGTCGGCATCCTCGTCTAACGTAGATTCGACGGTGAGGCCATCGGCATAGGTGGTGGTGGCGATGTAGTCCGCCAAGCCGTCGCCGTCCCAGTCCGGCTCGTGGAGGATCTGGTTGCCGTCGAGATCGTACTCGGAGTGGTAGCTCGCATCGATGATGCCGTCGTCGTTCCGGTCGAGGGCCATGTCCTCCACGGTGTGGTTGGCGTTCCAGGTGTGCGTCTCGATGGCCGTCACCTGTTGTTGGACGTGGTTGAAGCTTTCGATCTCGATGAGGTAGCCGTCAGAGTCATACTGATAGGTCTTGTCCCAGACTACGGAATCAAAGGGCCACGCGTCGTAGAACGCTTCGGTCTGCAGCTGGTCCGACGGACCGTACGTAAACCTGTATCCGCGGTCGGCCACGCCATCTCCGTCGTCGTCCCAGCCGAGCAGCACCATCTGGCCGGACTCGTTGTACTGGTATTCCGTCTCCCAAACCCCGTCGCCGTTGGCGTCTTCCCGGGTCGAAGCCACCCCGCCGTTGCCGTGGTAGGTGTACGTGTATCCCCGACTGACGTCCACGACGCCATCGTTGTCCGAGTCCAGATCGACAGTGAGCAGGTTGTCGTGGTCGTCGTAGGTGCGGACTTCAAGCGAGTCGATCACGCCGTCTTCACCGTTGTCCACCGCAAGTTCGCAAGGGCCGGGGTACGTCCGCCCGCCCTTGTCCGAGCAGCCCCCGAAGGTGGCCACCAGGACCGCAAGCCCGGCTGCTGAAATGCTTCGTGACATTACATGGTCTCCGTTTTACGTGGGCCCTAGGGCAGCTTGCCAAAGGTCGCCTTCACGCAGAAGGGCTTCCCCTGGTAGCGGGCGCAGCGGTACACGGTGTCGTTGTCCCTGACGATCCAGACCACGTCATCGGTGCCACCTTTGGGCGATGTGATCTCGTGCTTGGACAGCTTCGACACGGTCATGGCACAGCCCCCCAGCGCGAGTCCGCTCACAACCAGTGCTACCAACGCTATTTTTTTGATCATCGCTGCTCCTCCTTGCGCGTATCTCGAAGTGTGATTGTGAAAAAATTCCACAGCAAGTATCGGCGCAGGAGGACGACGGGTCAAGGGTGAGGATGGTTGAAATCTTGTGGGTCGTTTGACCTGGGATGCCGGCGGGATCGGGGGGGATTTAATTGCGGAGGCGGCGGCCGACCACGCGGGGGATGCGGACGCGGGGGCCGAGCTCGAAGGTGACCCGGCGCACGTTGCGGTAGTACTCGCCGTCCACGATGGGCGTGAGCAGCTCGTCGCCCAGGGCCTCGATGCTCATGCGGTGGCAGGGACCGTCGTGCACGCCCTTGGCGCGGAAGCCGCGGCCCATGGTCATGTTGGGGATGTTGGCGATGACCTTCAGCGGCGTGGGCGCGCCCACCATGGCGTGGAGTTGGCCCGGCACGTCGGCGTGCTGGAAGTAACGGAGCACATTGCCCAGGTTAATGGACATGGAGGCGATGTTCAGGCCGGTGAAGTGCTCGGCCGGGAAAACGGTGTTGTCGAGGGTCACCCGCGCGTGGGTGGGGGTGAACATGTCCTGGGCGTACTTTCTGAACCGACGGGGGATGCCCGGCACGTGTCGCAGGGGCGCCAAGCCCATGGGAAAGGAGCCGAGCGTCTTGACGATGACCGAGACGATGTTCTTGCCGGTGTGCTCTCCTTCGGCGTCCAGCTTGTCGAAGAAGCGCTGGCCGAGGCCGCCGGCGGTGACCGCGAAGCCCATGGTTCTGAAGGGACGGTCCGTGCCGTCCGGGGCGACCTCGATGCCCGTGATGAGCAAGGTGTCCACCTCGCACTCCTGGATTTCGCGGCCTGCGTGCAGGTCTTGGCGGAGGGTGTTCAGAATGGACTCGGCGTTGCCTTTGATGCCGACGTTGTGCGCCACGAAGTCGATGGACCCGCCGTTGGTGGGCAGGGCCAAAGGCAGCTCGAATCCCTTGCCGGCGAATTCGGTCTCCTCCAGCACCTCCATGCCCATGCGGAGCATCCAGTGCAGGGCGCCGTCACCACCGTCCGAAACCCAGTACTCGGCCTTCCGGCGCAGGAAGTCGCGAAGAACCGGCTTCACCGCGTCCGGATGCGGTGTTTCGTGCACCATACCGAGACTGCCGACCACAGACTGCAGGACAGCAGCGCGGTTGCGTTTGTTCCGGTTTTTCCGACTGTTGGGATTCGTGATCACACCGATCAGCATACTTCCGCTCCGCTTGTGTTGACGCGGGGCGTCCCTATGCAGGAATCAAGCCGTGATGCGGGACAGGGGTAAGTGTCTGATATGTGTGAGCCGATTGGTCGTAATTACCCGGATGTGCGAAGGAAACTACGCACTTTGGACTGCGCGGTGCCACCTCTGGGGGACGGTCAGCGTTCCATTTCCAGAATGCGCTTACAGTCCGTGGCGATCGCGTTTTGCACCGGAGCTCTTGCTCGTTTGGCGATCGACTTTTGCCCCTGGCTGGTGGGAGGGTGCGGCCTGGGCTACGCTACTGCGCCCGCGCCATCGGCGAACCCGATTACCCCACGTCCTACCCTCTGAATCCTGGCGAAAAATTACCGTCGAACCCTTGAGGAGGCCGTGCGATACTGCAGCGGTGAAGAGGGACCCATGAAAACACTTGGAAAATATATCGTTGTTGTGGCTGTCGGCGGCCTGCTGTTGGGACTGGGGTCCGGGGAGGCACGTGCGGACGATCCCTGGAGCTCTCCTGCGACCTGTGGGCAACTGCTCCGCGCGGGTAAGCTGTCGGGCCGGTCGGGTGCGGTGCTGCGCGTGGGCACTTGGAACCTGAACGGGTTTCCTGACGGAGCGCCGGGCAAGCGTCGCGGGGGCGTGGCGCGCACGAACGTGGCGTGGCTGGCCTGCACGCTGGCGTGGATGCAGCTCGACCTGGTCGCGTTGCAGGGCGTCAAGAACCACTACCGGGCCCGCCTGGCTCTGCGCAAGCTGAGCAACGGGCTACGCAAGCTCACGGGCGCGAGCTGGCAGTACAAGCTGGACAAGTGCCGGGGAAACGACCGCGAGCACGTGGGCCTGCTGTGGAATACCAAGCGGGTCAAAGGCTCCAATTTCCGGGTGGAGGAGTCCCTCAACCCGTACAAGCGGGCCTGTCGGAGCGGTCAGCGCCCGGGGTTGCGCGGGTATTTTAAGGCCCGGTTTGGCGGCGGGGTGGACTTCCACATGATGTCGGTGCAGCTCGCCACGGGCGGTGGGCTGGGGCGCCAACTGCGCAAGCGGTCGGTTAAAGGGATCCCGGGGGCCTATCGCTCGGGCTGGCGCCTCGCACCGGATCCCGACATGATCGTGGCCGGGGACTTCCACACGGGAGCTGGGCCGTGGCTGTCCCGGGCCGCGGCGAGCCTCTCGACGCCGTTCCTGCTCAAGAAATCCAATCGCCAGTGCACCGGGTATGCCGACCAGAGCCGTCGGTCGTGGAGCCACTTTCTGGTGGCTCGGGACATGGTGGAGGTGTCCGCCTACAGTGGGTCCCGGGTGGCGGGATACTGCGCCCGGTCGCGCTGTCCCGTGCAGGCGCCCAGCCCGTTGCCCGCGGCCCTTACGTCCCTGTCTCCCCACTGTCCGGTGATCCTGGACGTGCCCAACCGGGACGTGGATCCCGGCCGGCAGGAGCTCAATAGCTGGGCCACCAAGACCTACGGCACCAAGGTGGGCAAGGGCGGCCTGCCGCGCAAGCTGAGCGCCACGATGATCAAAAAGGTGCTGCACAGCCTCAGGCCGCGACTCAAGAGGGCCTGCCGACGCCACGGCAGCGGCGCCTATACGCTGACCATCCTCGGAGCCACGGGCAGGGTGAGCGAGGTTGCAAAGGACGGCACGGCGCCCTCCTGTGCCCTCGGCGTGCTCAAGCGCGCGACCTTCCCCCGGTTCCAGGTCTCGGCGCTTCAACTGCTCGTGCCGGTCATCTGGTAGGTGCGCCATGACAAAACCGGATCCCCATCCCGCCGAAGTCCTGGACCTGCTCAAGCAAAAGACCGCCGAGACGCGCATCGCGGTGGTGGGCGCGAGCAACAACCCCGATAAGTACGGGAACATCATCGTCCAGAACCTCATGGGCAAGGGCTACACGGTGCTCCCGGTAAACCCCAAGGCTGAGACCATCGCCGGTTTGCCGGTGTTCGCGGACCTGGCCTCGCTGGAGCTGCCGGTGCACATCGTGAACATCGTCACGCCGCCGCCGGTCACCCTCGGGGTGCTCGCCAAGGTCGCCGAGCTGGGGTTGCCCAACGTGTGGCTCCAGGACGGCAGCTTTGATGACGCGGTGCTGGAGTACGCCGCCCACGCGCCCTTCCAGACGGTGTACGACGCCTGTATCATGGTGGTGAGCAACTTCTGATCCGGGAGGACTGCATGCCCAAAGCCGAGCGACCCAACGACTACGCCGTGCGCTGGGATGCCACCGATCGTGGCGGCCATGTGGAGAGTTTCTTTCTCAAGGCTAACGATCCGAGCCACGACCGGGCCGTATGGTTCAAGTTTACCATCTACTCTCCCCTCGGCGGCACCCCCACCGTGGGTGAGGTCTGGGCGGTATTTTTCGACGGGGACGGGCAGCACGTGGCGGCCAAGGAGACCTATCCCATCGCCGAAATGAGTCAGGGGCCGGGAGGCGTGGGCCTGGCGCTGGGGGACTGCACCTTCGACCCGGGGCACACCACCGGGCGGCTGCGGGCACCCGACGGCACCGCGCTGCGTTGGGATCTTAAGTACGACGCGACGCGAAGCCCGCTGTACCCGCTCCCCATGGAGTGGATGTATACGGCTTCGTTCCCCAAGTTCAAGACCCTCACCCCCACCGCGGACAGCCGCTTCAACGGGTTCATCGAGGTGGGCGACCGGCCCTACGAGCTCATCGACTGGCCGGGCATGCAGGGCCACAACTGGGGTCGGGCCCACGCCGAGCGATACGCCTGGGCCCACTGCAACCTCTTTGACGACCCGGGCGACGGCAGCGCGGAGGGCGCGATCTTCGAGGGGTTCAGCGCGCGCATCAAGCTGGGCCCTTTGACCACGCCGTTTTTGACGCTGGTCAAGCTTGTGCACCGGGGCATCAGCTATGACTTCAACGACGTGACCTGCTGGCTGCGCGCCTCCTCGCAGCTCGAGCACACGGCCTGGGACTTTGTCTGCATCAAGGGACGCCAGCGCCTCCTGGGCAGCCTCTGGACCACGCCGGACCGCATGGTGGGGCTCATGTACCGCAATCCAAACGGCGACCTCACTCACTGTCTCAACAGCAAGATCGCCCACTGCGAGCTGCGTCTCCTGGAAGATGGCGCCACCCGCATCCGCCTGCGCTCCCACGCCAAGGCCGCCCTCGAGGTCGCCGTCAAAGAGACCGACCACCCGGTGAAGATGTACGTGTGATCAACGCTTGGTGAGTCGGGGGGCGTGCCCCAGGCGGCGGTCCCCGGTGCCCAGGTGGCGCTCCAACGCCAGGGCCGCGGTCAGGAGTGCGGCGTCCTGTCCGCCCCGGGCCATGAGCATGAGGCCCACGGGCATGCCCGCGGCGTCGAGGCCCACCGGGAGGGTGAGGGCGCAGAGGCCGAGGTAGTTGGCGATGGAGGTGTTGCGGAGGCACAGCAGGTTCTCGCGGCGGTACACGTCGGGGTCCTCGAGGTCGACCAGGCGCGGCGGGGTGTTGGCCACCGTGGGGGCGACGAGGAAATCGATGGCACGCAGACGTTCGTGTACCGAGGCGGTGAGCTCCACCAGCGCGGCGAGGCGGGCCTGGTATTCGTGCTCGGAAATTTGGGCGGCGTTGCCGATGCGTAGGCGCACGTTGGGGTCCATGGTGTCGAGCCAGTCGGGGAGCTCGGCGGTGAGAAACCGGCCGGCTTCGGGCGCCACGGGGCCACCCTGGAGGAACTGCGCGTAGGCGGCCGGCACCTCGGGGAGCGCGAGGTGTGACAAAGAGACGCCGGCTTGGGTGAGCTCGTTGAGGGCCGCGTCTACGGCCTCGATTACGCCGGGCGAGCAGCCGTCGAAGAAAAAAGCGTTGCACTGGCCGAGCCTCAGGTCGCCGACGTCCGGTATCGCCGTGGTGGTCAGGTCGCCGTCGGTTTCGTTATCCAGGGCGGCGAATGCAAACGCGAGGTCTTCGACGGTGCGGGCGAGTAGCCCTACGGTGTCGAGGGTGGTGGACAGGGGCACGACGCCCGCGGTGGGCCAGCGGCCCCGGGTGGTCTTGAGGCCCACGTTGCCGGTCCAGGCCGCTGGGATGCGCACGGAGCCGGCGGTGTCGGTGCCCAGGGCGAGCAGGGCGGAGCCCTCGCAGAGGCTCACCCCCGCACCGGAGCTGCTGCCCCCCGGGGCGCGGAGGTCGCCGGCATCCCAGGGGTTGATGGGCACCGGGTGGTGCGGGTTGGTGCCGATACCGCCGAAGGCGAACTCCACGGTGTGGGTCTTGCCCGTGAACACGGCCCCCTGGTCCAGGAGGGTCTGGATCACGGGCCCCGGCTCGGCGAAGCGGGGGGGCAAGGCGCGGGGGGAGCCGGCAAAGGTGGCGTAGCCGGGCACGCCGAACAGGTCCTTGACCGAAATGGGGAGGCCCTGGAGCGGGCCGTGGTGTTTGCCGGCCATGAAGGCGACGTCGGCAGCGTCGGACTGGGCGAGGGTCTGCCCCGCATGTATTTCGCGGAACGCGCCGAGGGAGTCCCTCGACAGGGCATTCTCGGCCAGGGTGCGGGCGGTGGTGGACCCATCGCGGAGGTTTGCGGCGACGGTGCCGAGGGGGGGGAGCGTGGATGCAGGGGCGCTCACGGCGACTCACTCACTTGAGCATCGCGAGGAGCTCCTCGGTTTTGTCCTTCATGAGGGCGGTGTCACCGCGGGACTCTACGTTCAGTCGCACGAGGGGCTCGGTGTTGGACTTGCGCAGGTTAAAACGCCAGGCCTCATAGGAGATCGAGATGCCGTCGGTGTAGTCCACGTCGAGGGCGTCGGGCTTGTATTTGGCCTCGATGGCCGCGATGCACGCGTCGGCGTCTTGGATGCGCCGGTTGATCTCGCCGCTCACCGGGTAGGCGGCCATGCGGTCGGCGAGCAACGCCGAGAAGGGCCGGCCATCGGCGCCGAGCTGCTCGAGCACCAGGAGCCAGGGAATCATGCCGCTGTCACAGTAATAGAAGTTCTGGAAGTAATGGTGCGCTGACATCTCGCCTCCGTACCAGGCGTTCTCTTTGCGCATGGCATCCTTGATGAAGGCGTGTCCGCAGCGACTCTGGATGGGGTTGCCGCCGGCGGCGGTGACCATCTCCCGCGTATTCCAGGTCAAGCGCGGGTCGTGGATGATCTTCGCGCCCGGGTGCTTTTTTAAGGTGGCCTCGGCCAGCAGACCCACCAGGTAGTAACCCTCCACGAAGCGGCCCTGCTCGTCGAAGAAGAAGCAGCGGTCAAAGTCTCCGTCCCAGGCCAGGCCCACGTGCGCCCTGTGGGCGAGCACGGCTTCGGTGGTGCGGGCGCGGTTCCCTTCGAGCATCGGATTGGGGATTCCGTTGGGGAAGTTCCCGTCGGGTTCGTGGCAGACGCGTGCCAGATCGTAGGGAAGCCTCGGGGCCAGGAGGTCAATCCAGGGGCCCGCGCAGCCGTTGCCCGGATCGGTGACGACCCGGAGCGGCTTGCACGCGTCGGCGTTCACGTAGCCCAGGAGGTGGTCCACATAGGCTTGGGACACATCCACCTGCTCGATGGAGCCGCCCTCGCGCTTGGCCCCCAGGTCGCCGGTGAGGCAGCGGCGCTCCAGCTCGGGCAGCCCGGCCTCGCCGGACAGGGGGATCGAGTGTTTGGCCACGAACTTGAGGCCGTTGTAGTCCATGGGGTTGTGGCTTGCGGTGACCATGATGCCGCCGTCAGTACCCAGGTGACTGGTCGCGAAGTAGATGAGCTCGGTGCCGCAGAGGCCGATGTCGAGCACCTTCACGCCGGCCTCGGTAAGGCCCCGGGTGAGGGCGTGCACAAATCCCGCGCTGGACAGACGCACGTCCTGCCCCACGACCACGGTCTTGGCTTGGAGTTGCTCGGCGTAGCCGCGGCCGATCTTGTAGGTGAGCTCTTCGTCCAGCTCGTCGGGCACACGGCCCCGCACGTCATACGCCTTGAAGCAGGCCAGCTTCTGATCGGTCATTCAGCGGATTCCTTCTTTTCGATGCGGTTGGCGAGCCCTTTGACTTCCTGGGCCCGCGATTCGTCCATGATGAGGGTCGTGTTCCCGGCGCGCACCACCACGAGGCCCTTGACGCCTACGAGCGCCACGGTGTCGCCTGGGTCCTCGCAGAACACGAGGTTGTTCTCGGCGTCGATGCACTCCACCTCGCCCCGGTGATGGTTGCCGTCGGCGTCCACGGGCAGAAAATCCCGCAGGGCCGGCCAGCCGCCCACGTCGTACCAGTTGAAGGAGGTGTCCACCATGCGCACGTCGTCGGCCTTCTCCATGACGCCGAAGTCGATGGAGATCTTGGGGAGCTGTTCAAAGGCGGCCGCCAGGGAGGCCTCCCAGTCCGGCGTGCCCACCTTCTGTACGAGGGGACCCATGAGGCGGGCGTGCTCGGGCAGGTGGAGCTCGATGTTGCGCCAGATGACGTCGACGCCCCAGGCGAACATGCCGCTGTTCCAGCAAAAGCGCCCCGAATCCACGAACTCCTGGGCCGTGGCGAGGTCGGGCTTTTCGCAGAAGCGCTTGAGCCGGCTGTGGCCGGTGGTCCCCTCCACCTCGACGGGGTCGCCCCGCTCAAGGTACCCGTACCCAGTGGACGGGTAGGTGGGGGTGATTCCAAAGGTGTACAGCGCCTCGGCGCCGGCGGCACCCAGGGCGGCGCTGCGGAGGGCCGCATGGAAGGCCTCCACAGGTTCGATGATGTGGTCCGCAGGCAGCACCACCATGACGCTGCCCCCGAAACGCGCCCGTCCGATGACCGTGGCCAGGGCCACGGCGCCGGAGGTGTCCCGGGCCACGGGCTCGGCCACGACGTTCTCGGGCGGCACCTCGGGGAGCTGCTCCCGAATGGCGTCCACGTACTTGGCGTTGGTCAGGATCAGGATCCGCTCGGGCGGCGCGAGGGCCGTGGTGCGGTCCACGGTGAGCTGGATCAGGGAGCGCTCGCCGGTGAGGGCCAGCAGCTGTTTGGGGTGCTTGCTGGTGGACAGGGGCCACAGGCGCGTGCCCGAGCCGCCGGCCATTAGCACCACGAAGAGTTCAGGGGATTTGTCGGACATCGTGAGTCTCCCGTACGGGGTCCGCACATGCGAGCGCCCACTATGCCACAGATGACCGGGTGAAGAAACGTGGCTTAACGAAGGCGTCCGAAGGCGCTATAAGGGAATCGGGTGGCCACTGCCCGCCGCCCCCACCAGGAGGATTTCCATGTCCGAAACGAACGCGACGAGCCGAGGGCTCACCTACCAGGCCATCGGTACGCTACATACGCCCTACGGCGAAAGGGCCCCCAATCAGCCGGTGGATCGCGAGGTGGAGGAGGGGCGCTTTTGGCTGGAGCTGAACGAAAGTTACCGCGACGGGCTCCACGAGCTGGATCGCTTCCGCTACGTATATGTGCTCTTTGCGATGGATCGGGTGGAAGGTGCGCCGGTCCTACGCGTGAAGCCGCCCTGGGCAGGAGGCAAAGAGGTCGGCCTCTTTGCCAGCCGCTCGCCGCAACGCCCCAACCCCATCGGGCTTTCCATTGTCCGACTGGTGCGCGTGGACGGTGCCACCCTACACCTCGGGCCCATCGACGCCCTGGACGGCTCCCCCGTATTGGACATCAAGCCGTATTTTGCGCGCCTCGACGCCAAAGAGGACGCCAACTTCGGTTGGGTGGAGGACATGGAGGACCCCGCGCATCAGATGGATCACCTCACTGCGCGACCCCACGATCACGGACATGACCACGGGCACGACCACGATCACTCCCACGATCACGGGCCCGATCACGAGCACGAGCATTCCCACGATCACTCGCACGGACACTCGCACGATCACGGGCCCAACCACTCGCACGACCACGACAAGTAGGTTTTTGGCGGGTCAGGTCGTGACGGCCCGGCGGATGGCGGTGGAGGCCTGGCGGTCCACTACCGTGAATTGCACGCCAAAGCCGTCGCCCTGGGGCGGTCGACGCTCGGGGTTGGTGTGCCACATGACGCGCCCCTGGATGCGCACCCGTTGCACTTTGTCATCATCATGGAGCTGAAGCTCGATCTGCAGGTCCGTGCCCACGTCCGGTGGGCTCTCAGACAGGATGAACATGCCGCCCAGGCTAAGGTCGTGGGCGTAGCCCAGGGAGGCCTCCTCGGTTCCGGAGCTGCCGTACCGCACAAAGGTGGCTCGCTCCACCCGTGGGGTGAGCCGCTGGCCCGCGCCGATGATGCCCGAATGAGGCTGTCCTTGACCCTCCGAGGTGAACAGGAGCTCGTCAATGTACTCGATGATGACCGTGTCGGGCAGCTGCTCGGCGGTGGTGACGTCGGGCCCCGCGTCGATGTCCGAGATGATCTCTACCTCGCCTGTGGTGAGGCGCACGGCGTCGTCGGGGGACTCGCGGTAGGCGGCGGCCTGGGCGAGGGCCTCGTCTGAGATCCCGCGTCCGGTGCCCTGGGCAGTGGACTGGGTTTCCCCGGGCTCCACCACGATCATGTCGTCGAAGACCTGCTCAACCTGGGAGGTGGACTCTGGGGCCAACGCCTCCGAGGCGGTGCGCATGAGCCGATAGAGGCGTCGGATCAGGTTGTCCGCGAGCAGCTCCCGACGTCGCTCCTTGAGCACCCTCGCCACACGGTGCGCGGCATGGTCCGGGGCGGCGATGGGCTTGCGGATGCAGTCGGCAAAACCCATGCGCAGGGCAGACAGGGCCGGGTCGATCTCCTCCACGGTGGCCAGCAGCACCACGGAAATGCCGCCGGTGATGTCATTGATACGCCCGACCATTTCGGCGATTGGGATGTCGGGTAGGTCTCCCGAGACGATGACCAGGTCTGCGCCCTGGGCCGCCAACAGCTCAAGGGCGGAGTTGCCCCCCAGCGCCTCGGAGGGCATGAGTCCCATGCCCCCCAGGGCCGCGCCCAGCTGCCTGCGCACCATGGCGTCCGCGTCGACGACGAGCACGCGGTTCATGGGCCCGAGGTCCTGTCGGAACATCTCCAGCTGGCGCTTGAGCGTGAAGATCAGCATGCCCCGCTCTTCGGGGGGCGTCTCCTGATGCAGACGACGCAGATCGGTGACCATGCGCAGCTGGAGCTTGCGTCGGGCGAGGCGTTCGAGGCGGAGTCGGGCGCGCTCCAGGATCTCCCCGGACCCCTGCTCTGGCTCCAAGAGGTAGTCTGCTACGCCGAGCCCGATGGCGTCGAGCACCTTGCGCGGAGATGGGCTCTGGGCAAGCACGATCACCTTGGGCGTTACGGGCAACCCGCGGATGAATCGCACCAGGTCCAGGGCTCGCATGTCAGGCGGATCCTCGGCCACGATGAGCAGGTCGAACTCCTGCCGCTCCAGCCCCAGGACCGCGTCATTGGCGGTCTCGACGGTGGTTACGCTCGCGGACAAATGCGTGGCGCCTTCCACGATGGCGGCCCGCGTGGTGTTGTTCGGGAGGCACAGCATTATTTTTGCCCCCCCGGTGAGGGAGGACTGTAGCTCCATCCAGGCTTCGTTGAGCACGAGCAGCTTTTCGTCGAGCATGGGTTCACTCCGCCTGCGGACCTGTGTGGTCCACCCTCGTCAGGGATACCACAAAAAAGGGGGCGCGCGAGACCCCCAAGGGTGAGCAGGAGCTACACAACCGGCGTGAGGCGTGTCATAGTCCCGGACCTGGAGCCCAAAATGTCAAAAAGCGATTCCGGCGCCACGAGAGTGTGGTGGAAAAGAGTGCTCAAGTGGGGGGGGATCGGTTTGGGCGTGATTGTGGTCCTTTTTGGTGGCTGGCGCCTGTACGACGCCATCACGGACCTGTATTACAAGCCGAAGCCCAAGACGGTCAACGCGGCTCGTACCGAGCTCGGCGTGGTCAAACTCGTCGATGGCACCTCAGAGGACGGAATTCCGGGGTGGGTCGCGCGATTCCACCTGGATGTGTCGGTGGATGATGCGTGGAACGCGCTGTCCAATTGTAGCGAGCTGGCCAAGGCCCTCAAGGGCGTCGCTTCGTGCACCCTCCTCAAGAAAGGGGACGGGTGGGAGCTCAACAAAATGGTGCTCACCCACCCCGAGGGCGCCTATATGACGACCAAGACCTGGTACGATAAAGCACGCAAGCGAAGCCATTGGAAGATGGTGGAGGGCAGCTTCCAGGCGGCGGCCGGTTTTGTGCGACTGCACAAGCTACCCGGCCATCCTGGCTGGTGTCAGGTGGAGTATGGATACTTCCTCAAGATCTCCATCATGCTGTCCAAAAAATTCGAGCGTCCCCGGGTGCGACGGGCGCTCCGGCGGATGGCCCACGAGATACAGCTCTATTTCACGAAGTCTCCCGAGGAGCTCCGGCGTCGCCGGGAGCTCGGTCGGAAGGCCCGGTCCAGGCCGGTCGCTCGCTCCGGGCAGTGAGCCCAGGTTGAGCTTCCGGTCTGAGATTTTGGTCAGAGCTTCCGGCAGGCGGTCAGGGCGAGCTCGTACAGCTCCCGGCGGCGGCGGTCCAGATGGTTCCAGCCGCGGTGGTTCCATTGCTCGCCGCTTACGTCGTCGCCGGCGTACAGGAGCTGGCCGAAGACCACCTTCCGGTATCGCGCCACGGCAAAGAAGGCCGCGGCCTCCATCTCCACGGTGAGGCAGCCCTCTGCTCGGCGTTGGCGAATGAGCGCCGGGGTCTCCCGGAAGATTCCATCGGTCGTCCAGGTCTTGCCCGTGCGGTAGCGCTCGCCCGCCTCGTTACAGGCGGTCCGCAGGGCGCGAAGGGCGTCTGGATGAGGACGGCTATAGCGCCCGCGCTGCTGGTAACTGTAGGAGGTCCCCTCGCCTCGGAGGGCTGCCGTGGGCAGGAACACCGAGCCCACGGGGAGGGTCCCGTCGAGCACACCGGCGCCGCCGCAAGCGATGAAGACGCGCCCGCCCAGGGCGATGAGATCCTCGAGCACCGCGGCGGCGTAGGGGGCGGTAAGCCCGGGCCAGCACACGGTGACCCGATTGCGACCTCGCCCGGTGGCGTACACCGGAATGGCCGGCCCCTCCCCGCGGAGCGCGGCGATGCGTGTGAGCTTGCTCTGGGCGGCGAGCTCCTCGAGCACATCTTGGAAAAAGCACAGCACCACGCGCTCGGGGATTTTTTTTTGGTGTCCATGCAGATCGACCGGCTCGATGATGGCGCGTCCCCGGCCGGGAGAATCCAGAATGGGTGCTCGGGTTGGGGCCATGGGGTTCCTCCGTGAATGTTTCGGCTGCTAACCGCGCGATTCGGCGGCGGTCCCGTTGCCGGCTCCGTCGGGGCCGAACTGCTTTCGGAGGTGCCGTTTGAGCACTTTGCCGGTGGGGTTCCGTGGCAGTTCCTCCAGGAAATGCCACGCCCGGGGGACCTTGAAGCTGGCCAATCGGGCCCGACAGAAATCCTGCAGGTGGGGGATGTCGGTCGGGCCTGGCCCCACCAGGAAGGCCGCCACCACCTCGCCCCAGGTTTCATCGGGCAGGCCCGCCACGGCCACGTCCCGAACGGCCGGGTGCTGGGCCAACACCTGCTCGATCTCCGCCGGGTAGATGTTGACGCCGCC
>Ga0180009_10001173_pt1 | contig 32675 bp, 29 predicted proteins | sample OS_PC_MetaG_FD_123537 | JGI IMG/M metagenome (GOLD analysis project Ga0180009, IMG submission 123537) | Groundwater microbial communities from the Aspo Hard Rock Laboratory (HRL) deep subsurface site, Sweden - OS_PC_MetaG | ecosystem: Environmental > Aquatic > Deep subsurface > Groundwater...
ATTCTACTGTAACAGATTTTGCCAAATTCCTTGGTTTATCAGGATTACAACCTCTTAAATCAGCAATATAATAAGCTAATAATTGTAAGGGAATAACATTGACTATAGGTTCTAATTCTTCAATTGTCTTAGGAACATAAATTACATGATCTACTTTATTTTTAATATCTAAATCATTTTCATCAGCAATAGCAATCAACTTACCTTTTCTAGCCTTTATCTCTTGAATATTACTTAATATTTTATCATAAACACCATTCTTTTTTGCTATAACAACCACAGGCATATCTTCATCGATTAAAGCTATAGGTCCGTGCTTCATCTCAGCAGCAGGATAACCTTCTGCATGTATGTATGAAATCTCTTTTAATTTTAAAGCACCTTCTAAAGCAACAGGAAAATTAATACCTCTTCCTAAATATAAAAAATTATTTTTCTTATAATATATTTCAGCAATCTTTTTAATATTACCATCATCTAATATTTTTTTAACAAAATCAGAAAGCTTTTCCAATTCTTCTATAATTTCTTTATTTTTATTAAAGAATAAACTTAAGATTATCAAAGCCATTATTTGACTTGTAAATGCTTTTGTACTTGCAACACCGATTTCAGGTCCAGCATGTAAATAAATACCTTCTCCACACTCTCTAGCTATTGTACTTCCAACAACATTAACTATCCCAATTGTTTTAGCACCTTTTTTCTTAGATTCTCTTAAAGCAGCTAAAGTATCTGCTGTCTCCCCAGATTGGCTTATAACAACAACTAAATCATTTTTATTAACTAAAGGATTTCTATACCTAAATTCAGAAGCATAATCTACTTCAACAGAAATTTTGCAATTCTTTTCAATAATTTGTTTCCCAATTAATGCAGAATGCCAACTCGTGCCACAACCAACAATAACAATTCTTTTTAAATTTTTAATAAATACTTTATCAAAATCAATAGTAATTTTTATCTCACCATCTTTTATTCTACCTCTTAAAACATTTTTAATACTCTCAGGTTGTTCATAAATCTCTTTTAACATAAAATGTTTAAAACCTTTTTTCTCTATTTTTTCCAAATCCCACTCTAATCTTTCAATCTCTCTATCAATTATATTTGGATCTTTTAGATTAGACAAAGCATAATTATCTTTATTTATTTCTAAAACATCTTCATCCACAAGATAAATAACATCTTTTGTATGTTCTATAATTGCAGAAGCATCAGACGAAATAAAATAACCACCTTTTTTTATACCAAAAACTAAAGGACTACCTTTTCTTGCAGCAACAATTTTATTTTCATCATTTTTAACAACCAACAATCCATAAGTTCCTTTAATCTCCACTAAAGCCTTCTTTACAGATTTAGTTAAATCTCCTTCATAAAATTCTTCTATTAAATGCGCAAGAACTTCAGAATCAGTCTCACTTTTAAATTTATGACCTTTATTTATTAAAACTTTTTTTAAACTTTCAAAATTTTCTACAATACCATTATGAACTATAGATATTTTATTTTCACAATCATTATGTGGATGGGCATTAATATCTGATGGTTCGCCATGTGTGCTCCATCTTGTGTGACCTATTCCCAAATTAGAATAAATTTCAGAAACATTAAAATCTTTTATTTCTCCTTTTTGTTTAAATGTTTTAATTTCATTATTTTTTACTATAGAAATACCTATACTATCATAACCCCTATACTCCAATCTCTTTAATCCTTTCATTAAAATAGGAACACAGTTTTCATTTCCAATATAACCAATTATACCACACATAAATCTTTTTTAAAACAAGAACTATATAAATTATATCATCATATAATATCTTTATTATTCTTTAAACTTCTCATCAAATTTTTCTTTACACTTACTTTCTTTATAGTAAACTACATGAGAAGCTCTTTTCTCAAACAAACTCACTGCGATCTTAATAACATCTGATTGATAATCTTTTAATTCTTTATTTTTGATCAATTCTTCAGCTTTTTCAATGCAATACTCCATTAATTTTAAATTATCTATTTCAGATTTTTTCTCTTGTTCTAACTCTTCTTCTTCAGTTAAACTAATTTCTTCCCATACAGGATAAGAACTACCTTTCAAGGTTCTAGGAAAACTCTTACTAAATGCCATCATAAGGTGCCTCCTTTAAAAATAATTTTTTATCTAAATTTTTTAATAAACCATCTATAATCTTTTCATCCTTAAACATTTCACTAACAGATAAACCTTTAACATCCCTATAAATAAATTCTGCTACAATAGGACTTACACTTAAAACAGTAATTAACCAATCTTTATTCTCCCTTAAATAATTTCCATCTCTAGGAATAGTATCTGTCGTAATAGCTTTTAAACCAACTTTTCTCATCCTATCCTCTGCTTTTACCATTTTCTTCTCACTCCCCAAACAATGTGTAAAAAAAACGTAAACATCTTTAACACCATAGGTGTCCTTTAATAATTTTGTATTTTCCTCCAAAGTTCCACCACTATCAAAAATATCATCAATTATTATTGCTATTTTTCCTTAATATTGCCTCCGATTCCTCCAACTTCAGATTGACAACCCTCATCAAAGATACTCCTAGTTTTATCTGCACAAGAAAAATTACAACCTAACAATTTAGCAAACTTCCTTGCATGATCATTCCTTCCAGTATCAGGAGAAACAACAACTAAATTTTTTTCTACACTTTTTTCATCATAATATTTCTTAAATAATTTATTTTTAATATACCAAACAAATAAAGGTATAGCATCCAAATTATCTGCAGGGACATCATAAAAACCCATATGTTGGGGAGAATGCATATTTAATGTAGAAAAACCCCTATAACTTCTCCCGCCAGCTTTATCTAAAAGATCAGCCACCATCTTTGCAGTTATAGCAACTCTTCCATCTTTTTTTGTATCTTGCCTACCATCAATAAAACTAATAAAAAACTTAAAAAGACCAGGATCACACCTCTTTAAAGCATCTGCTGTTAATAACATATCCCAATTACACATCAAGGGTTTTTTAACAACATAAGACTGAATGACAAAAACATTATTGTTTCTTACATTTTGACCTACTTGAACAAACCTGTTCCCATCAGGATAACTCAAACTTTTTATCCTTTCTAAAGAAAAAGATATATCTTTATTTTTCAATATTATGGAAACATTATCGGCAAATTCTCTACTATAATCATTTGCTAATAAAACAACATCTTTTTTTCCATAATTCATCTTAAAAGAGAATACCTTAAGACTTTTAAAGATTTACATATTCAAAAGAAGAAATATATATTCACAACAAATCTTTAATTTTATCTATATGTTCAGCTACTTTATTTCCAGTATCTGTTAAAGCAATAGTCTTAATTCTACCATGTTTTTCAAAAACAACCAATTTAGCCTTTTCCATTTCTTGCAGAATCTTAACAGCATGAGAATAAGTACAATCAACTTCTTTTGCCAAAACACTTCCGTATCTGTTCTTTCCACCTTTTCTTAAAGCCACCAAAATCATAGCCGGTTTCTTTCTAAAAAAGACTTCAAAAATATGTGATTTTTTTTTATCCAACTTTTAACCCCAAAGTAATAAATAATCAACAAATATTTAAATGTTTCTTTTTGAATATATATATTAAACACAATACTTTTAAATTTTACTATGTTTTTCTAAATTTAACAAAGCATCCCACTTTTGATCAATATTCTTCTGCATTTTGTCAACAATAACGTCCTCTTTTAATAAATGTTTAAATCTACCCTGTAGTTTTAAGAATTCCATTATAGGCAATCTATTTCCATTTTTAAAATTTATATTATAATTCCCATTCTCCACTTCATATAATGGCCAGAAATTAGTTTTAACAGCCAAATCAGCAATTTTAATAGTTAGACTTGGATTGTATTTCCACCCCAACGTGCATGGTTGTAACACATTCAAAAAAGCAGGCCCCTTTGTATTAAAAGCTTTTTCAGCTTTATTATACAAATCAACTAAATTACTCACAGAAGCCTGAGCAACATAAGGAATATTATGAGCAACAACAATCTTTGTGATATCTTTTTTAAATTCTTCCTTACCTTTATGGATTTTCCCAACAGTTGCCGTTGTTGTGTTTGCTCCAAAAGGAGTTCCAGAACTTCTCTGATTTCCAGTATTTTGATAAGCCTCATTATCATACATAACATAAACAAAATTATGGCCTCTTTCTAACGCTCCTGATAATGCTTGTAAACCTATATCCGAACTGTTACCATTTAAACTAACCCTACCATTTTTTTCTATTATTAAAGTATGATTTTTATCTAATTCTGGACAATAAATTTTTCCTTTATAATTATAATTGGAAATATGTTTTTTCCTTAAATTTGCAAGAGTTGTTGGTTTGTATGTAGTAAAAGAAATATTGTACTCTTTCCTACCTTTTCTTTTATAATTATATGTAGAAACTCTATAACTTAATTTTAAACCAATCTCCACAATATCATCTCTCAACCCTTTTGATAAAGTAGTATATTTAAAACTATATGAATTCTTTTGTTTCATCTTTGTTCCATCCCCTAAAATTAAAGAATCAAATAATATCTTTAATTGTTTTGGACATAGTCCTTTTATTTCAGAAGGAATATACTTATTTTTAGATTTACCAAAATTTTTAAGATACTCCCACAACTGTTGATTAGATATGACAAATCTATCTTTAGAGTACCAAAAATTAAAAGGTAATTTAGATAAACATTTTTCTATTATTTTTAAGTTCTTTTTGTTTGTTTGAGCTATAAAAACATTATAAACATTTCTCTTTGAGGTAGGAACTGAGATATGACCTTCAGATAACCAATATCCAAAAAACTCTAGCCAAAACTTCATATTTATTTTTCTTACATTTTTAAATTTTGGACTATATTTATGGCGCCTTTTAAGAGAAGGCAAGTAAAAGTATTTTTCTTTTTTCCCTTTCCATAAAAAGTTACCTGTTAATATATTTACCCTTTTACTTCTACCATAATTTAACAACTGTTGAGCTTTTATAAATTTTAATTTATTGTCTATCTTATCCCAAACAGGAATATTATGATTTAATGAGACTTCAAATTTAACAAAATTATGATTTACTTTTAAAATTTTATTATTATAAGAATATTTATGCATCCTTTCTACTATTGCTTCTTCTAATTCTAATGTATTTGGATTAATAGACCATACAATTTCTTTTTCCCTAATTTTTTCAACATCTTTAAATCCTTTTTTCGTTAATATCTTTGTTTTTGGAGTATAACACCCACCATCACCACCAAAAGCAACAAAATTAATATCTTTCTTAATATTACCTTTTCTTTTTAAAACATTAAAAGCACTCTCTACACCTGAAATAGTAGAAGCTACATTTTCAAATGCATTATGGATGAACGGAACATTCCAAGATGTAAAAGGGTAAATTGTTGATGTAACTTCTAAACAACCAGTCGCATTTGCAACTACAACAGGCTTTTTAGATGCACTTAAAACAGTTCTAACTATTTGAGGGATTCCACAACCACTACATGTTCTATGACCAGATACAAATTTCTTATTCAGACCCTGATCTTTTGCTAGTTCTATAATATTCATCTTAACCCAACATACCTATTTTTTATTTTATTACTTAATAATTCCTCAAATACATTTTCAATATCTTTTTCATAGATTTCTCTTCCACCCAATCCAAAAATATAACTATTAATTTTTGTTTTTACATCAAATAAACTATTTTTTATTTCACTAAATAAAGGAGCATTACCCCCATAAGATTCGCTTCTATCTAAAACCGCAATGTTTTTCACATGTTTTAAAGCATTTTCAACTTCTTTATAAGGAAATGGCCTGAATAAATTTATTTTCAACAAACCCACTTTCTTACCTTTTTCTCTTAAACCATCAATAACTTCTTTTACAGCACCAGCAGTTGAACTTAAAACAACAATCACAACTTCAGAATCTTTTAATTTATATTCTTCAAAGTAACTATATTTTCTTTTAGTTAAATTACTTAATTCTCTTCCAATTTTCAAATAATCAACTTTAGACTTTTCAATAGAATCAGATAATTGTTTTTTGGTCTCAAAATAATAATCAAATAATTGTAAAGGGCCATGGGTAATTGGTTTATCAACATTTAACAAAGAACTTTCAAATTTATAATCCCCCACAAATTTTTTAACATCCTTATCTTTTAAGGTCTCCATTCTCTGTAAACTATGACTTGTTATAAACCCGTCTTGCATCACCATCACAGGTAATTTTACTTTTTCAGATAATTTAACAGCAAGTAAATTAAAATCATAAACTTCTTGAGCATCTTCACAATAAATTTGGATCCACCCCTGATCCCTACAGCCCATACTGTCGCTATGATCGCAATGGATGTTTATTGGTCCAGATAAAGCCCTATTAACTACGTTCATAACAACAGGTAATCTTAACCCTGAAGCTACACCCAAAATTTCCCACATTAAGGCTAATCCTGCAGAACTTGTAGCAGTCATAACTCTTGCACCAGCTGCACTAGCACCCACACAAGCACTCATAGCACTATGTTCGCTTTCAACCCTAATCATTTCTCCACTAACTAATCCATCTGCCAAAAACTTAGCATAATTTTCAACAACAGCTGTTTGAGGAGTTATGGGATAAGCTGCAACAACATCTGGATTAATCTGCCTCATAGCTTCAGAAGCTGCTCCAGCACCATCTAAACCTTTAATCATTTTTCACTCTCCTTTTTAGCACTTAATGCTTTTACAGGACATACTTCTAAACAAATTAAACACCCCTTACAATAATCTAAATCAGTTTCTAATCTTTTTCCATCCTTGAGAGGAATGCAATCATCAGGACAAAAAACAACACATCTCATACAATTAATACATTTTTTAGTATCTAAAATTGGCTTAAGGGATTTCCAAGAACCTGTTTTATAATCTAAACTAGATCCTTTCTTTACTATTCTTCCGCCAATAGGTATTTCTTTCCAAGATTTCATTTTACCTTATTATACCCTTCTTCAAAAGCCAAGATATTAGCTTCTGTCTTTTCCTTTCCTATTTTTTCTAAAAAATAATCTTTTATTACATTAATCAAATGAGCTTTATTAACAACATTGGTTATTTTAATTAAAGCCCCCAACATAACAATATTAGGTATATCTTTCCCTAATTTTTGAATTGCAATATCAGAAGCTTCAATACTATAAGTCTTATACTTTGATTTTATTTTATATAATTCACAACTTTCATCATTACAGACTTCACAATCTAATTTACAATTTGCAATTATTACACAATCCTTACCTAATGTTTTTATAATGTCAGATTCATTAATCAAAGAAGAATCAATTATAACAACAATTTCAGCATGTTTTATTGGAGAGAATGATTTTATCTTTTTATCAGCTATTTTAACATAAGTTTTAACAGGCGCTCCGGCCCTTTCAGGACCATATTCTGGAAAAGCCTGGATATATTTACCTTCATCTAAAGCAGCCAATGCCAATAAATGAGCAGCAGTTTTAGCTCCATGACCCCCTCTTCCATGCATTCTAATTTCAACAATCTCTTTTTTCATACTCTCTAAAAAATTATATTATTTATAAACTTAACCATAATATTTAAATAAACAACATCTTTTAATAAAAACATGTTAGATATAAACTTAATAAGAAAAAATCCAGAACTTGTAAAGAAAGACTTAGAGAAAAGAAAAGACAAGGAAAAAATAAAATGGCTCGAAGATTTAATACAAAAAGATAAGGAATCATTAAACTTAAAAAAAGAAATTGATAACTTAAGACATTCTAGAAATATCTTATCTCAAAAAATTAATCAATTAAAAAAACAAGGAAAGTCAGCAGATTCTGAAATAAAGAAAGCAAAACAAATACCTGAAAATTTAGAATCTCTAGAAGATAAACAAAAACAATTTCAAGAAAAAATACATTATTACTTAATGAGGATTCCTAATATTCTTCATAAATCTGTTCCTTATGGCAAAGATGAAACCGACAATAAAGTCATAAAAAAACAAGGAAAAATTCCAAAATTTAGTTTTAAATTAAAATCTCATGGAGATTTGGCAGAATCTCTAGATCTAGCGGATTTTAAAAAAGCAGCAAAAGTTTCAGGTAAAGGATTTTATTATCTAAAAGGAGATTTAGCTTTATTAGAACAATCATTAATAAGATTTGCATTGGAATTTTTACTAAAGAAAAAATACACTTTAATCTCCACACCATTAATGTTACGAAGAAAACCCTATGAAGGAGTTACAGCTTTAGATGATTTTGAAACTATGATGTATAAAATCCAAGATGAGGATTTATACTTAATTGCAACTTCAGAACACCCCATGGCTACGCTTTATATGGACGAAACAATAAATGAAAAAGAATTGCCTATAAAATTAATGAGTTTATCACCTTGTTTTAGAAAAGAAATAGGGTCTCATGGAGTTGATGAAAGGGGGCTTTTCAGAGTTCACCAATTTAATAAAATAGAACAATTTATTTTTTGTGAACCCCAAGATTCTTGGAAGTTTCATGAAGAATTATTAAAAAATGCAGAGGAATTAATAAAAAAATTAAAACTCCCTTATAGAATTATTAATATTTGTACAGGAGATATTGGGATTGTTGCCTCAAAAAAATATGATATTGAAGTTTACATGCCTAGAGAGAAAGAGTATAAAGAAATTGTTTCCTGTTCAAATTGCACATCCTATCAAGCAGCAAGACTTAATATTAAATATAATTCAAAGAATGGAAAAGAATATGTACATACTTTAAATTCAACAGCATTAGCAACATCAAGAATCTTAAGAGCAATTTTAGAAAATTATCAAACAAAAGAAGGTTATATAAAAGTTCCAACAGTTCTCCAAAAATACACTGGTTTTAAAATAATAAAATGAAAAAACTAAAAATTCTGGCAGCAGGAGATATCCATGGAGATACAAGATTAGCATCATCTTTAGCAGATAAAGCAAAAAAAGAAAAAGTAGATTTAGTTATTTTATGCGGGGATTTAACCTTTGCGGAAAAATCAATATCTAATATTATAGGACCTTTTGTTCAAAAGAAACAGAAAGTTTTAATCATTCCTGGAAATCACGAAAGTTTTGCAACAGCAGATTTCTTAGCAGAAATTTATGGTGTTAAAAACCTCCATGGTTATTATGTAAAATATAAAGATGTAGGTATTTTTGGATGTGGTGGGGCAAATATAGGCATTCACCAAATTCCTGAAGAAGAAATTTTTGATAATTTAAAAAAAAGTTTCAAAGGAATCAAAGATTTAAATAAAAAAATAATGGTTACTCACGTCCATCCAGAGGGCACTAAAATGGGAAGACTAACCTCATTCTTTCCAGGATCTACAGGAGTTAGAAAAGCAATAAAAAAATTTAAACCAGACTTATTATTGTGCAGCCATGTTCACGAAGCAGAAGGTATAGAAGAAAAACTATATTACACCAAAGTTATCAATGTTGGAAGAAAAGGGAAAGTAATAGAAATTTAATTATTGTTCTATTATATAAACTAATTCTAATTCAGGTCTTTCTTCAGAGTTTTCCCAATCACTACTATAGAAACCACAATATCTAGAATCTCCACCCTCCGAAGAGAGTTTTATCATTAAACCATTATTATAATCTCCATCAACACAATTTTGTATTAAATTAGATACATCTATCCAATATCTTTCTCCTTCCTCACTAATTATTTTAGTGCTATTTAAATTATCACATTCTGGTTGATTATTCCAATTAATAATATCTTCATACCAAATATTGTTTACATTAGTTTTAACATTCCTGATTTCTATTAATGTATTTGAATAATCTACATATTGGGTGGTTAACCAAATCTTAGCATCCAGAATTTTTGAATTGTTAGGTATTTGTGATAATCCACCAAAACAGATATAACTCCTAGTTTTGTCTATCCAACCCTCACCATCATTGAAATAACCAACCCACAACCCCTCATCATCACCATAGTTTTCATTACACCATTGTGTTGGTTCTCCATATTCCCAAATACCCCCAACTGGAGCATCAATTCCATCTTCAGGCCCTGGTTTTAAAATTAAGATATTTTCTTTATAAATTGAAAAATTTCTTTCAGTAGGTTCAGGACTCCATTCTCCCTCATTATCTCTAGCTAAAACAGAAAATGTATAAAACCCATTGCTTAAATCAGTAAATGTATGATTAGTACTTACTGTTTCTTGATAATTATTCATTAGAGGAGTTAATTGATATTTATACATACTAATTGTTCCATCTTGATCAAAACCCAACCAATCAAACACAATATTATTATCATTAATTTCTTCTCCATTAGATGGACCTTCTGTTATATATATTTCTGGTGCTTGATTTACAGGAGCCACAGGACTATTTTCTTTACCACAACCAGTAACCAAACCAAAAGCCAAAGAACTACCAATAGCAAACATCATACTTTTATTTAAAATTCTTTCTAACATACCAATCTTCATAAAAAAAACAAAGATACACAGATATAAAAACATTATTATAATAAAATATATAGAAATCTAAGCGTCATTCTTAAAAATAACAATCTTATTCGGATAAACATTAACACCTTTGTTATTGATGTCCATTTTTAAAGTTTTTTCCATATGCTTTGTTCCCCTCATCTTTAAAATTTCTATAGCCCTTTTTCTGATTCCTCTTTCCTTAATATGATACATTAAAACTATAGAATCAACTTCAAACTCTAATCCTCCAGTCTCAACCTTATCCATATTTACAACATATTTCTCAGAAGTTAGCAAGGTTGTGCAATCCCAACTTCTTAGTAAACTAAATAAAGATAAAGCAGCCTCTTTTTTTGTTAATTCATCTTGGTATAACAAAACAAAAGAAGTTATAGAATCTATCACAAGTCTTTTTATTTTATATTTAGTTATAATATTTTCAATTAAACCTCCTCCCTCAACAAGTAATTTTTTAACTCTTTCAGGAGAATATTCTAAAAAAACAAATTTTTTTTCTTTTTCTAATTTGGCCAAATCCCACCCAAACTCAGACATATTTTCATATAACTCTTCTCTTTTTTCTTCAAAAGTTATATACATTCCTGGTTCTTTATGTTTCAGAATACCATTAACTAAATAAGCAACACTAAAAATAGTTTTTCCACTTCCTGCACCACCAATAATAAGGTTCATACTATTTTTCTTGAACCCACCATCTGTTAGTTTATCAAATCCAGGAATATGTGTTTGAACCCTTTTAAATTTAAATTTTTTCATAATAAACCACTATTTTTTTAATATAAAAACCTATTGCATCGCAAACATCCCACCCAATAAACCCTTAACAATTAATCTTACCACAAAAAATAAAAGAATACTTACCACCATCACAGGAATAATGTATTTAAAACCCTCCTTTTCATTACCTTTACTTATTAAACCAACAATTAAAGATCCTAAAAAAGAAGTGACCACCAAAAATGAAACAATATATATTAACAGAAATTCTAAAGAAATTGTAACTTTTGGGACAGCAAATGGCAAACCACCCCCACCTATCTCTGAAATATCAGGCATATCAATATTCCCAAAACTAGTTGTCAGTATTTCAATTAAGTAAGAAGATAATCCAAATAACATAGGGGCTCCAATACAAATAGCCACAAGAATAAACATTACATACATCCCCACACTAGCCCTAATCTTTTTATCAACTAGATTTTGATTTAATAAACCTTCGGAGGTTTGTTCCAATAATTTAGCTAATTCTCCCCCTGATTTTAAACCAGAAGTAATTAATAACATAGTCTTTTCTAATTTTTTTGATTTAACCCTTTCAGACATTTCCATTAAAGCCCTTGTTATTTCCATCCCAGAAGTTATTTTTCTACCTACTAAATTTATTTCATCTTTTAAAGGCCCAAATTCTGGCCTCATAGATAATAACAAAGCCCTATCTACACTTAAGCCAGCTTTCAAATTACTAGACATTAATTGCAAGGCATCAGGCAATACACTTTCTATAAATTTACCCTTTTTCTCAGCGTTTAAGTTTAAGAGCATAACTTCCGATATAATTATCACAAAAAATACGACAACAAATATTAACCAAAAATTTAAATTGAAAAAAGCCCCAATATAAAATCCAAATAAAATTGAAAATAATAAATTAAAAACTAAAATAAAACCTAAAAATTTATTTACCTCTGTATTTATATTAGAATATGTAATTAAATCAACCAATCCTTTTTTTATTTTTTTAGGATACAAATTTCCAATTATTTTGTAAATCACATTAATCCCCCAACAAAACAGGTCTTTTTGTTTTAATAATCCCCAAAAAACTTATTTGAAACAATAAAACAAATACAAACAAACCAAACAAAATGACTTTATTTAAAAATTCATCTAATGCTACAAAAGAAGATATAACAATTAAAAATGTAATCCCTAAGGCTGGAGCAATAACTGCAATCAGCATATAAAACATTGCCAAAGGATTTAGTTGACTCCCATATTCTTCTATTTGAATAAGTTGTTCTTGTGATAATGAATTAATAATCTCATCTAAAACTTTAGTTAGATTACTACCAGACCTCATACCATTTATTATTTGCCAAATTACTTTTCTAAAATATATCGAAGAACAATCTTTTTCTAACTCCTCTAAAACAGCTATTTGAGGAGATCCTGTATTTATTTTCCTAACAACATTTCTAAATAATTTTGAAACCCCCCCATAATTAGAATTAGATATTGAAACAAAAATATCAAATAAGTTAACACCCGAGTTAAGCTGGATATAAATAGTTCTCAAAGCAGATAATAAATTCTTTTCAATATCTCTAGATTTTCTATTGGCTTTTAACTTTGGATATTTTAATTGTTGTAAAAATATAAAAAAAACTAAGATTAATGTAATAATAACCCCCATATAAATTTTTCCAAGAGGTATAAAAATTGCAGATAATACTAAGGTCATAAATATAAAAAATAAAACATCTGCACTTATACATAAACTAAGATATTCCTTCGCACTTAACTCCGCTTCTGACTGTTTTAAATCATTTTCAAGAAAAGGAAACCATGGTTTGAAAAATTCACTAACACCTAAAAAATTTGTAGAGATTAAATTCAAATGTTTAACAGGTAAAATGGAGAAAGGTATTTTAATCATTTTTTAGCAATAATTTTTTGATATCCAAATTCTTTTTTACAATTTTTGAAACATTATCTTTATTCAAGTAATATTCTTTCATAACCTTCCCAACTTCATGTACGTTCCTTATATTTTTTTTAATTAAAAATTTTAAAATATCATCTTTATCTTGAATATCTTTATCAATTTCAGTTTGACTTAATCCAGTATGCCTACTTAATTGTTCAAACAATCTTAAACTAGGAGAATATTTAACAACTTTATCTTCAGCAGGCTTCCACCTATAAATCAAATTAGGTTTTATCTTCCCTTCATGCTCAGATAAAATAAATTCACTTATTTGATAAGTTCTTCTAATATTTTTTCTTCTATCTCTAAACATAACTACATTTAAATGCACAGCTTCTAATAAATTTTCGGGAACTTCTATCGGGGGATTTACCAATCTTTTAACAGTTTCATTTGCACTGTCTGCATGCACTGTCGAATAAACACTATGTCCAGTATGCATAGCCTCAAATAAAACTCTAGCATCTTCACTTTTCCTTATTTCACCCAAGATAACTCTATCAGGCCTCATTCTTAATGCATTAATTAATAAATCTAACATACCCACGCCACCCTCTCCTTCAGGATTAGGCAATCTTGTAACTAAAGGACACCAATAAAGATATTTTGGCAAATATAATTCTCTTGTATCTTCTATACTTATGATTCTATGATTAGGCGGTATAAAAGGCATACAAACATTTAGAAAACTCGTTTTTCCAGAAGCAGTACCCCCACTAATGATCATATTCATTTCATATTCTAAAGATAACCATATTAAAGCTAAAGCTTCAGAACTTATTACATTAGAAGTAATCATATCAGTCATTGTTATAGGGTCTTTTGAGAATTTTCTCAAAGTGATAGTGCTCCCTTTGTTAGATATAGGATATAAAACGGCATTTGCCCTATCCCCTGTAATAATGTGTGCATCTAATAAAGGATTTAAGATAGTTATTTGTTTTCCAACCTTTCTTGCAATAATATTAGAATAATTTATAATTTGTTCTTCATTTTCTATAATTACATTACTTAATAGCCACCCATGTCTTTTATGGTACACCCTTATAGGTTCATCAGCTGAATTAATTATAACCTCTTCTAAAAATCTATCTTGTAAAAAGTATTCAATTTTTCCCAAACCTAAAGACTCATTAAGTAAATAATTTATTAAATAAGTTTTTGTTGATTCTGGAAGTCCAGGCATATATTCTTCTAAAAGAGTTTTAGCTTTTTGTTTAAACCTATCTTTTATATTATCTGAAACCTTTGGATCTAAAATTTCTCTTGAGGTTAAGCTTATCTCAGAAATTAGGGTATTTTTTATTTCATCAATAAATGCCAAGGTTGGTTTTTGAAATTTAGGCAAATCTAAAGTATATATTAAAGAATTATCACTATCTTTTATTATTTTTATATTTACATTAGTCTCATTAACTTTAAGTTGATATTGTTCTATAATATTCACCATTTTTTAAAATTTATTTTATTAAACCCATGATAATGTAATTTTATCAAACCATGTGCCTCTAAAATTTTACCCCACCTTTCAGCATTATCTCTACTTATCCCAAATTTCTTGGTTACATCATCTATATCAATAGAACCTTTTTCATTAACCCAATCATATAACTTATCAAAATATGTTTCATATTCTTTTAAAGGAATGCTAGATTTAGTGATTCTTATTGATTTTTTATCTTCAATTATTTGCTTTTCTTTAAATTTAAACTTAGGCAATTTAATTTTTTTCCTAAATTTAATAAAAAATATTACAATCATACCTATTAAAATTCCCCCACCAACATAATACAATATTTCCTTTTCTTTTAATAATTCTAAAAAAATACTTCTACTATTATATGCAAAATAAATGATTAATAATAAACAAATAATGCCAACGATTTCGAGAGGTTCTTTATATTTAATAACTTTCTTTTTTTCAATTTTTACTTTTTTCTTTAAATTTAATAAGTTTTTCCCAAAAATAAAGAAACTTAAAAATATGACACAACACCCCAAAACCCAATAATACATTTCCTTATAAAAAAAGAATAAACTTAAAATTATAAAACTCAACCAGTAAATAATATCAAAGCTAAAATGTAAATTCAAACTTTTTTTTATTAACTTCTTTTTCTTAAATTTAATATTCTTTTTTCTAGGTTTCACTCTTTTTTTTCTCTTTTTCATCTTTTTACATACAAACCAATAAATACAGTTAAAATTATAATACTTACAAAGATTATCCACTTATAAATATTTTTGTTTTTAGATTTATCTTCAACATTTTCATTAATAATATTTCCATCTAAAGCATCAACATACTTTCCATCAACATCCCAAACTAATTTAAAATCATCATCAGAAGGTAATATTTTTAATTTAGCTTTAGTATTAGGATCATTGGAAGCAATATCAATAGCTTCTTCTATACTAATTTCAGGAGTAGTACTTTCAATATTAATTGAAGGATACCACATAAATCCTAAAGAATAAACACCTTGTTCCCCAACCATTAATACTCCTGCAAAAGTACCAATAACAGGCACCCCATTACAATATTGTTGGTCAAAATTAAAAAGTGTTAAACTTAAAGGAGAACTTGTGCTTTCTTCAATGATGATTTCAATAGATTCTGGAATCCCTAATGCCTCCCTATTTTCATCTAAAAATTGCGTTGCAATCTCTATAGCTTCTTCAATAGGTAAGAATTCTCCATTTTCAGGAGGCTCAACACCCAATCTTACAATCATCCTTACGATTCCATTTGTAACAGTGCTTTCCTCAACACTCCACCAATCACCATCTAAGAAAACAGTATTTGCAGGAGTAAGATTAGGGATTTCCCATCCTCCAAACTCACAGTTTTCACTATAAACATTAAAGACGAGAACCATACCAAATAAAAATACAAAAATACACAATTTCATTTTATAAGAACACATTTGGCAGGTATATTAATATTTGTTTTATCTCTAAAATAGTAATAACTGCTTTCATTAACTTTAAATAAATAAAAAAATAGATATTTCTTAATGATTAACAAAAAATCACAAATAAGTGTAGAATATGTAGCTTTGATATCTTTTGTTATCCTAATTATTATGGCTGTTTATCTTACTTCTTATTCTTATACTAATTCAACAAAAGATACAGTGGTGACCAATCAAGCAAGCACAGTAATTAATAATCTTATAGATAATGCGGAAGCGGTTTCTAATTTAGGATATCCATCAAAAACAACATTAAAAATATATATCCCTATAAACATAAAATCTATAAATATATCTGATAAAGAAATAACTTTTGTAGTTTATACCTCCTCTCAAGAAGTTGAAATCTCCCAAATATCTTCAGTAAATTTAACAGGAGATATTTCTACAACTCCCGGGCTTCGTGAAATAATAATAGAAGCAACTACTAATGGGGCTTTAATAAGAGAATGAAAAAATCTCAAGCTTCAATGGAATTAATGCTTTTTGTAGGCATTGGTTTAATAATATTAATAATCTATTTTACCTTTTTTTTTACCCAAACAACAAATTATAATTTAGAAAAAGAAAAAAGATTAGGGCAAGATATTTTAGAAAAAGTTAAAACAGAAATAGAGTTAGCAGAAGAGGTGAATAATGGATATAGTAGAACTTTTATATTACCCCCAACATTAAACGGAATCTCTTATAACATAACTATACAAAATAAAGAACTCCTTATTGATACACCTAATTTTAATTTTATCGAATTAATACCTGAAGTTACAGGCAATATCCAAAAAAATCAAAATATTATCAAAAAAGAGGAAAATGTCATCTATCTCAACTAAGTCTCAATTATGGAGTATTGATTTTTTATTAGGCACATTTATTTTTATTTTAATGATGGTTTTTTTATATAGTTATGTGACAAATTTATCACAAACAGATAATAATCTTATAAGAGATTCTGAAGTTATATCAAATTCTTTATTATCTGAAGGTTATCCTCAAAATTGGGATGAAGATAATGTAAATAAAATCGGCCTTTTTTCAAATAAAAAATTAAGTGAAACAAAACTAAATAATTTTTCCCAACTAGATTACGAAGAAACAAAATCTCTTTTTAAAATATTTAATGATTACTATATTTATTTTGTGGATGAGAACAATGAAGTTTTTGTAATAGAAAATATACAGGGTGTGGGAAAATCAGGAGTTAATAGTACAAATATAAAAGAAGTTGAAAATCCAAAAAATATTGTAAAAACAGATAGGATTATTGTCTATAATAATACAATTTTAAGGATGGTGTTACACGTATGGGATTAAAAGGATATTTATTTAGTATGGATGCCTTAATAAGTTTACTTTTAGTATTGATGTTAATAGTATTGTTACCCTCTTTTTATTTACATAAACCAGAAATAAAACACCTTAATTATTTATCAACAGATGTAACTAATACATTATCAACTTTAAAAGTTGGAGAAATAGACAATGCTTATGTAAAATCTTTAATACAAAATGGTAATATCACAAATACAAACAATTCCATCTTAGAACAAATTGGAGAATTCTGGGCATTAGGCAGAGAAGATGAAGCACTATTATTAATAGATAATACTATCACACCCTTTATTCCAGGAACATATGGGTATGGTATTTGGATAAATAATGATTTGATATTTAGTAATAATAAAACCTCCGAGAAATATTTAATTGTCGCTAGAGATTTAGTTTCAGGCATACAAAAAGGAGAAGCAGTATATGGGTTAACTACAAAAGCATTTTTAAAATCAATAAACCAAAGAACAACTTCAAGTTTTGCTTTTTTTGGAGGTTATGTTGGTGATGGAAAAATATCTAAATATTTAATATTACCTTCAACAATAAGCTCAATAAATGAAGGTTATTTTGAATTAGATATTGGGAATGATTTTGATTTATATGTAAATAATATTTATTCAGGGCATTATCTTAAACCCACCTCAGGAGTTGGGAAATATAATCTTAACAATTCATATTTAAATAATTTTAATACAGGAGTAAATATAATTTCTTTTAATTTTTCTACCCTTGTTTCAAATTATATTGGCGGGGGTTATTTTAAAGTTAAATATTCAACATCTGAATTAGATGCTGTCGGAAGTAATGCAACAGAAACATATTATCTCCCGGGAATTGAAGGTATAATAAATCTTTATTCTTCATTGTACATACCAGGAAATATTACATCATCACAAATTTATTTACATTATATTAACAATTATAGTATGATTTTAAACATAGGTAATGTTACAATCTTCAACCAAACAAATGCAACAACAGAACAATCAATAATAATCTCAAATTCTGAAATTGAGTCTAAATTAAATTACGACGATATTAGTAAAAAGACATTACCTTTAAGAATTGGGAGTGAAGGTGGAAATGTTACTATAACCGAATCAATTGAAAGCGATGTTATTTTAGTTACAGATACATCGGGTAGCATGTCTGAACAAGATGTTATTGGGGCCCCGGGTCAAAGTAGATTAGACGTAGCAAAACAATTAGACAGTCTTTTTGTAAATGTTGTTTTGAACTCATCAAATAACAGGGCAGGGTTAGTAGATTACGCAACATCTATCAAAGGTACAGAAGATTTAACAAATGACAATCAAACATTACAAAATGAAATAAATACTTACACAGCAACAGGATCAACATGTATTTGTTGTGGGATAAACGAATCTACAGATATGTTAAATGCTCAAAGTTCTCAAGATAAATATAAATCAATAGTCTTGATGAGTGATGGCGAAGCAAATCAAAGATGCACAACAAATTATGATTGCGAATGTTTAATGTGGTTCTGGGGCTATTGCTGGTGGTGGGATTGCACAGAAGCAGCAAAACTAGACTCTATTGATTTTGCATGCGATGCTTACGAAAATCACAATATAACAGTTCACTCAGTTGGCCTTGGACAAGATGCAGATGAAGAAACATTACAGAGTATTGCAGATTGCGGGAATGGCACTTTTTACGCTAGTAATAATTTTACAGAATTACAACAAATATATGAGAATTTAGCAATAGAAGCTACAAATGCACCGATAGAATATATTGAACAAAAAATTTCATTATCAAACTTTACTTCTTTATTATATCCAGATTCTTATATTCAAATAAATTATTTAAGAGAACTACCCCAATTAGAATATGCTTATGCATTTATACCGATAGAAACACCAAGATTTAACAATGGCATCACAGAAGGTAGTTTCGTAATTCCTCAACAAGTATCTATTATTGACGCAAAAGTAACATCTTATTCGGGAAGTAAGTGGACAGATAATATAAAAATATATAACTCTCAAAATCCATGGACAGAAGTATTTGATTTATCAGATTATGGCGAAGACTATGAATTTTTAGGAGATCCTTACATAGTTAACATCCCTCCAGAATTAATTGCTGTAGGAGAAAATAATTCAGTAAGAATAGCAACCGGACTTTCTCCAACAAATTATACAGGAGGTCATATAGATGACAGAGCAATATATACAATGGGCTTAAATTTATTAGTTAATTACTCAGGAATATTTCCAAAAGCAGAAGGTTGTAATTGGTATTTAGAATTTGAAGATGGAACTAATTCGAACTTAAATATTCCCATAAACTATAGTGGCACTCAATCATGTACTTTTACAAGTACAACGAATTGTAATGTCGATTATAGTAACGATGCAATCAATAATGCATTATGTAATTTGTTTTCCCAACTAGATTTTGATAATAATGGAAAATTATATGTTAATTTTGATGAAGGAGATTTAGAAATTGAAACAATATCTGTTCAAGGAATTCCTTACATGTGGGGTCCTGCTTTAATAGAGGTTAGAACATGGCAATGAATAAAAAAGGAATGTTTTTTACATTAATAACCATCACCATGATAACTATGTTTATCATTTTCTTGGTTGCACAAAATAAATACTTATTAAGTGATGAAATGTTTTCAGATTCTATAAGGATAAATACAATGGACGAATTTGTTGATGATGTTGAACAAGATTTAGAACGTGGTTTATTCATCTCAGGTTTTAGATCAGTTTTATCTATGAATGAATATGTCACTAATAATGGTGTTTTTTTAAATAATGCAGAAGATTCATTTAAAGAAGCATTTTACAATGGTTCTGTAAACAATCAACAAAGTTCTTTAATGGCTGCAGCAACATTCCCAGATTGGATCACCAACATAAAATCAAAAGCAACAATCTTTAATATGAATTTAGAATTGGAAAATGGAAATCTAGAAGTTTTTCAAAAAGATCCTTGGCATATAACATTAATTTATAATGTGACATTGAATTTAACAGGCGCCCAAAATACAGCTTCTTGGGTTAAAAATGAATCAATAGAAACTCAAATTAATATTAATGGTTTTGAAGATCCCTTGTACATAATTAATGGATATGGATTGTTGACAAACCTGATTAATCAAACAATTTATTCTGGAAATTACACCAGTGGTTTAGATGTTTCAAATTTATACAATCATGTCGAAAATTCGTATTATGATTTTAATCCGAATGCTCCAAATTTTTTAATGAGATTTGAAAATGATTTAAGTTCATCTTCGTGTTGTGGTATAGAAAGTTTTGTCAATGAACAGGATTTTAACCCTCAACAAAGTTCTGATAAAAGTAATATTGATTGGATATTTTTTAACCCCCTCCTAACTCCAATTCCCCATGTGGTTTCTGGAATGCAATCTTGGTTTAGGATAGATTCTGATTATAACCATACTATTCAATATAATGTTTAAATTCAAAAAATACGACGATATAATTCAAATTTCATAAAAATTTCAAAAACACAATCTTTTTATAACTATCTTAAGATTATTAATAAAAATGAATAATATAATAATTTTAACAGAAAAACCATCAGCCTCATTAAAAATAGCTCAAGCTTTATCAGATAAAAAAATAAATAAAAAATTATACCAAAAAGTTCCTTATTATGAAATAACTCATAAGAAACAAAAAATATTAATATTATGTGCCGTGGGACATTTATACAATTTATCTGAAAAAGATAAAGGCAAATGGATCTACCCTTTTTTTGATTATGTGTGGAAAGAATCTCATTTGACTCAAAAAGCAGCAGAATTTTCTAAAAAATATTTAGATGCAATAAAAAAACTCAATGATCCAAAAGCAGAAGTTTATATGGCTACAGATAAAGATTTAGAAGGAGAAATTCTTGGATATAATATTATTAAATTTGCATTAAAACGAAAAGATGCAAAAAGAATGGAATTCTCAACAATGACTTCTAAAGATTTAGTAAAAGCATTTGAAAATCCAAAGAAACATTTAGATTTTCCTTTAATAGATTCTGGAGAAGCACGTCATATTTTAGATTTCTTATGGGGAATGAATTTATCAAGGGCTTTAACTATTGCAGTAAAAAATGCAGGTTTTTTTAAAATACTAAGTTCGGGTCGTGTTCAAGGACCTGCTTTAAAGATATTAACAGAAAGAGAATTAGAAATAAAAAAATTCATACCAGAACCTTTTTGGGAGTTAGAGGCAATTAATGAATTAATTTTAAGTCATAAAAAAGGAAAATTCTTCGATAAAAAAGAGATTGATAAGATATTTAATAAAATAAAAAAAGAAAAATCAGCCACAATAAACTCAACAACTAAAAAAGAATTTTACCAAGAACCTCCAAATCCTTTTGATTTAACAGCATTACAATTAGAAGCCTACAAAGTTTTTAATATTTCACCAAAAGAAACATTATCTTTAGCTCAAGAACTTTATACTAGTGCATATATTTCCTATCCAAGAACATCATCTAATATTTTACCAGATTCTATTAATTATAAAGAAATACTACAAAACTTAGGAAAACAGAAACAATACACAAAATTAGTAAATGAATTATTATCTAAAAAAATATTAAAACCAAATAATGGTCAAAAGAAAGATCCTGCACACCCAGCAATACATCCAACTGGAGAAATTCCTAAAAAATTAAAAGAAAGAGAAGGTAAACTTTATGATTTAATTGTTAAAAGAACTTTAGCAACATTCGCAGAAAAAGCAAAAAGAGAAACAATAACTATTGAGGCAGATATCAAGAAAGAAATTTTTTTGACTAAAGGATCAAAAACAATTGAAGAAGGATGGCACTCTTTTTATCAACCTTATATAAAATTAAAGGAAACAGAACTACCTTCTTTAAAAAAGGGCGACAAAATAAAAATCAAAAAAATAAATAAATTAGAAAAAGAAACACAACCCCCAAAAAGATACACCCCTGCTTCAATAATAAAAGAACTTGAATCTAAAAATCTTGGAACCAAAGCAACAAGATCCCATATAGTTGACTCATTATACCAAAGAGATTATGTTAAAGAAAAATCAATAGAAGTAACAGATTTAGGGATTAAAATAATTGAAATTCTAAAAAAATATTCTTCAGAAATTATTGATGAAAATTTGACAAGACATTTTGAAGAAGAAATGGAAAATATAAGAGAAAAAAAGAGTAAAAAAGAAGAAATTATTAATGAAGCTAAAGAAGAATTAGAAAAGATTTTACACAAATTCAAACAACAAGAATCTAAAATAGGTAAAGAACTAGTAGAAGCTTTAAAAGAAACCCAAAACAAAGCATCAATAGTTGGAAAATGTCCAAAGTGCAAAGATGGAGATTTAAGAATATTATATTCTAAAAAATTTAAATCATATTTTGTAGCATGCAACAAATACCCTAAATGCAAAACAACCTTTTCATTAACAAGAGGACTTCCAAAAACAACAGATAAAAAATGTCCCGAATGCGATTATCCTTTAGTTCAAATAATAAGAAAAGGTATGAGGCCTTTTTTATATTGCATTAATAAACAATGTCCAAAACGATTAAAATGGATGGAAGAAAATAAAAAGAAAATTGAAGAATCCCAAAAAACATAATTATTTCTAAATAAATATTTTTATAAACTTTATTCTTTTCTTAAAAGAAATTCGTTATGGTGTTAAATAAATGATAGTCATGAAATTTGGTGGAACTTCTTTAGCTAATGCAGAAAGAATAAAAAATATTAGCGATATCATTAAATCAAGAATAGATAAAAATCCAATAGTTGTTGTGAGTGCAGTTTCAGGAATAACAGATAAATTAGTTAAATTAGCAAAAGATTCATCTACGGGAAAAAGTTTTGATACAAATTTTAATGAAATAATAAATATTCATAAAGATATTATAAACTCTTTAAGTATAACTCAAAATATTTTAGATGAGGATTTTGAAAAATTAAATAACTCAATAAAAGGAGTTTATTTATTAAGAGAAATTTCTCCAAGATCTTTAGATTTAATATCGTCATTTGGCGAAGTGTTTTCATCAAAAATTATTGTAGAGCATCTCAAATCTATTCAGATTGTTTCAAAACAGTACCATGGGGGAGATACAGGGATTGTAACAGACAGTAATTTCACAAATGCAGAAATTTTAGAAGAAACATATGAAAAAATAAATAAAAATTTAAACAATCTAAATCATGTACCTATAATAACTGGATTTATAGCAAAAGATAGGGAAGGTGAAACAACTACTCTTGGAAGAGGAGGTAGTGATTATACCGCATCAATAATAGGGGCAGCATTAAACGCAAAGGAAATAGAAATATGGACAGACGTTGATGGAATAAAAACAGCAGATCCTAAAATTGTAAACAATGCAAAACAATGGGATAAAATAACATTCAATGAAGCATCAGAAATGGCTTATTTTGGGGCAAAAGTACTTCATCCAAAAACAATAAAACCCGCAATAAATAAATTAATCCCTGTAAGGATTTTGAATACACGAAACATAGAGAATGCAGGAACTTTAATAGTAAAAGAAGATAAAGAAGAATGCATTTTTAGGACAATATCTTCAAAAAATGAAATAATAATTATTAGAGTATGTTCTACAGAAATGTTACTAGCTTACGGTTTTCTAGAAAAAATATTCCATATATTAAGCAAACATAAAATATCTATAGATTTAGTTTCTACAAGTGAAGTAACAGTATCAATGACATTAGACAATATAAACAACAGTTCAAAAAATTTAGAACTAGCAATATCAGAATTAAAAGAATTCGGAAAAATTGAAGTATTAAAAGAAAGATCTTTGATCTGTGTTGTGGGAAAAGATATAAAAGACAAACCAGAGGTTCTTGGAAGGATCTTTGAAGTTTGTAAGAACTCAAAAATAAATATTGAATTAATCTCACAAGGGGTATCACCCCTAAGCATATCTTTTGTTGTTAAACAAGAAGATTCCCCAATTATTATAAAAGAATTACACAAAGAGCTATTCGAAAAAAATGATTAATGAAACTTTATTAAAATTAGCAAAAGAGTATAACACACCACTTTATGTTTATGATTTAAAAAAAGTTAAAGAACAAATAAATAAATTAAAAAAATTTATTGGAATTTACCCCAACATAGAATTCTTATATGCAATAAAAGCAAATTACAATCCCCATTTAACAAAAGAAATTGTTAAACAAGGTTTTGGAATAGACGCTGTTTCCCTTGAAGAAGTTAAACTCGGAATTTTAGCAGGTGCAAAACCTCAAAAAATAATATTCACGGGAAACAACATGACAGATATAGAGATGACAGAAGTTCATAAGCTAGGCGTATTATTAAATATCGGATCTCTTTCTAGATTAGAAAAATTCGGAAAAAAATACCCTGGATCTGACGTTTGTGTTAGATTTAATCCAAATATAGGTTATGCTAACCATAAATATAATATAACCGGAGGACCAAACTCAAAATTTGGAATATCTTATTTGCAATTAGATGAAGTATTAAAAATTATTGATGAATATAACTTAAATTTAATAGGAATCCATGAGCACATAGGTTCTGGGTGGCTTAAAATAAATGCACCTTTAAAAGCTTTAGAAATTATTTTAGAAATTGCTTCTAAACTCCCAAGCCTAAAATTTATTGATTTGGGAGGTGGATTTGGAATCCCATACCATCCAGATGAAAATGAACTAGATATATCAAAATTAGGCCAAAAAATTAATGAAAGATTTACAACTTTTTGTAAGGAATATAAAAGAGAATTAAAATTAATTTTAGAACCTGGAAGATATATAGTTTGTCAAGCAGGACACCTTTTAATCGAGGTGAACACAATAAAAAAAAGCCCCGAAGGCAAGATATTTGTAGGAACTAATTCAGGTATGAATCATATGATACGGGTCCCACTTTATAATGCCCATCATGAAATAATAAATCTTTCAAATTCTAATGGGGTGATTATTAATTATAATATTTGCGGGAATATTTGTGAAAGCAGTGATTTCTTTGCCCACGATAGACCCATATCTGAAATAAAAGAAGGAGATATTATTTCCATAAAAAATACAGGGGCATATGGGTTTGTGCAAGCATGTAATTATCAATTCAGACCATTACCTGCAGAAGTGGTTATTGATGACGATAAAATTATTTTAAGTAGAAAAAGAGAAACTTTTGAAGATTTATTAAAAAGATATAATCTTAAAGAATAACAAGGCCAGAATCAACAATCTTAAAATTTATTTCTTTAATTTCAGGTTTTTCAAATATTAATTTTCTTGGATTTTTTTCCAATCTTATAATTGATTTACTCCAATTCTTAATCATTTTCCCACCAACAACTTCTATCTTATTAGTATCTATATTTTTGTAGACTTGATTAGTAATTAGAATACCACAATCTTTACTCAATTCACTTAAAATTTGCAATTGATCATCTATTTGTTTATTAATTTTACGAGGATCTTGTTTTAATTCTAATCTATAAAAAAAACCCAAAGTATCAACAATAATTAATTTAGTATTTTTAATATTCAATAATTTTTTAAAACACCTGCATTGCTCTTCAAAATCATTTACTCTAAATACACAAATATTCTTTAACTTTTTATCATAATCCTTATCTAGTTGTTTTACTCTTTCAATAGAAAAACTCCTTTCAGTATCAATGAAAATTACTTTATTATCTTTAGCTTCCTTTAAAGCCAATTCCATAGCCAAAGTAGTTTTTCCAGTTGCAGATTCACCATAAACTAAATTAATTCCCTTTTCTAAATTTAAATCCATATATTTACATAAATTAAAAGAATTAAAAAACCTTTGTAAATTATTGAGTATATGTTAATTCTAACAGGGGTATTTTAGAAGGATCAGAATAATCATCAATTCTCCAAAACCATAATTTTAGGATTACCACCCCAATTAGTAAAGATTATCTCTAAACCCTAATTAAAATAGGCACCATTAACTACTTTTTACACATAATTAACAACATCTCAAAAAATAGGCAAATAGAAAGGTTAAAATAATATTAGTTAAGGGAGATTAGTTCATGAAGGATATAAAATTAAAAGTTATGGAAGCATTGCAAGAAGAAGCGTATAAAGGAATTGTTAGAATTGATTCCGAAACTATGAAAGAGCTTCACGTTCATCCTGGAGATGTTGTTGAAATAGAAGGTTCTAGAATAACAGTTGGAATAGTAGATAGGGCATATCCAACAGATGTAGGACAATCAGTTATCAGGATGGATGGAATTATTAGAAGAAATGCCAAAACAGGAATAGGGGAATATGTAAAAATAAAAAAAGCAGATGTAAAAGAAGCAAAAAATATTACAATTGCCCCAGCACAAAAAGGCATTATGATCAAAGCCAACCCCTTAATATTCAAGAAAGCATTGCTTGGAAGAGCTGTTTTAAAAGGAGACATCGTAGTTCCAGGCGGATTTAGAGCTAGAAGAAGACAGTTTTCAGATACTCCTTTTTCTGATGACCTTTTTTCCTCAATTTTTGAAGAATCTTTATCAGCAGGATTTGGTATGAGCAATTTAAGATTTATTGTTGCTTCAACAGATCCAAAACAACCAATTTTAATAACAGAAAACACAAACTTAGAATTAAGTCCAAAAGCAGTAGATCTTACAGAAGAAAAAATACCTGAAGTTACATATGAAGATATAGGTGGTTTAAAAGAAGAAATTAAAAAAATAAGAGAAATGGTGGAAGTTCCTTTAAAACATCCACAAGTATTTGAAAAACTAGGAATAGAACCACCTAAAGGAGTTTTACTTCATGGTCCCCCCGGAACAGGTAAAACATTATTAGCAAAAGCAGTAGCAAATGAGTCAGAAGCTAATTTTGTTTTAGTTAATGGTCCTGAAATTGTAAACAAATTTTATGGAGAATCAGAAAAACGTATTAGAGAAATATTTGATCAAGCTGAAAAAAATGCACCTTCTATAATATTTTTTGACGAATTTGACGCTATTGCTTCTAAAAGAGAAGAAAGCTATGGGGAATTAGAAAGAAGGGTTGTTTCACAAATATTAACACAAATGGATGGTTTAAAATCAAGAGGAAAAGTAGTAGTTATAGCTGCAACAAATAGGCCAAATGCAATTGATCCAGCATTAAGAAGACCAGGAAGATTTGACAGAGAAATACAAATTGGGGTTCCTAACAAAGAAGGGAGATTAAATGTTTTAAAAATTCATACTAGAAATATGCCTTTAACTAAAGATGTAAATTTAAATAAATTTGCAGAAAGAACACATGGTTTTGTCGGAGCAGACATAGCAGCACTTTGTAAAGAAGCAGCAATGAATGTTTTAAGAAGAATTTTACCTGAACTAAAATTAGGAGAAAAAACACAAATACCTAAAGAGATAACTGAAAAATTAAAAGTTACCCAAAAGGATTTTGATGAAGCACTAAGACTAGTTAGACCCTCTGCAATGAGAGAAGTCTTGGTAGAAACTCCAAATGTAAAATGGGTAGATATTGGGGGTTTGGAAAATATAAAACAAGAATTAAAAGAAGCAGTAGAATGGCCATTAAAACATCCTGCAGCATTTAAGAGAATAGGAATAAGGCCTCCAAGAGGATTATTAATGTATGGTCCCCCCGGAACAGGGAAAACATTATTAGCAAAAGCAATAGCAAATGAATCAGAATCTAATTTTATACAAATAAAAGGCCCAGAATTATTAAATAAATTTGTAGGGGAATCGGAGAAAGGTTTAAGAAAAATATTTGAAAAAGCCAGACAAGTTTCACCAGCAATAATTTTCTTTGATGAAATAGATGCCCTAGCCCCAAGAAGAGGATCATCTCAAGGTTCAAATGTAACTGAAAATGTAGTTAACACGTTATTAGCTGAAATGGATGGTTTAGAAGAATTAAATGATGTAATTGTTATAGCTGCTACAAACAGACCAGATAGAATTGATTCAGCTTTATTAAGGCCTGGAAGATTTGATAGATTATTATTAATAAATCCTCCTTTAAAAGAAGGAAGATTAGAGGTCTTTAAGATTCATACAAAAAAAATGCCTCTTGCAAAAGATATTGACTTAAAAAAATTAGCAGAAAAAACAGAAGGATATGTTGGAGCAGATATAGAAGCTGTTTGTAGGGAAGCCGGGTTATTAGCATTAAGAGAAGACATAAACACTAAAGAAATTAATAAAAAATATTTTGATCAAGCACTTAAAAAAGTAATACCTTCTGTATCACAAGAAGCTATGGAACAATATAAAAATATTGAAGAAACATATTTAAGAAATGCAAAAGCAGGTTTAACAAAAGACGTACCTAGTTATATGGGATAACTCCCTTTAATATTTCTTTTCAAACTTTCAATAACAAATTTTTTCCTTTGGTCAGCAAAATATTTGATTAAATCACTTTGTGTGATAATTCCAACTAATTTACCATCTTTTGCAACAGGAAATCTTCTAAATTTTTTCTTTTTCATTAATTGATTTGTAAAATAAATATTTGTTTCAGGTTTTATTGTTTGGATTGGTTTGCTCATAACTCTTTTAGCCCCTGTTTTTTTACAATCCATATTTTTTGCAACAACTTTTTGTGAAAGATCTCTCTCAGTTATAATCCCTATAGGCTTTTTGTCTTTAACAATCACTACACAGCTAATACCATATTTAGCCATCTTTTTACCAATACTCATTAAACTATCACTCTCAATAGAAGTAATCACCTTTTTTGTCATGATATCTTTTACAAGTTCCATATTAACATTGGTATTTTTAATATTTAAAAACGTTTCGTTAGTACTTTTACTTCATCATCAACCAATAAGGTATGTTCTGATTGACTAACCTTCTCTTTACTTTTTTCAATCAGTTGTTTATAATGATGCAAAATATTTTCTCTTTCCATTATTCTTAAAGCAAATCCTGCCTTGAATGGAGAAAATTTTTTCACTAACCAATTTTTAGAAAAAGGCAATGTATTATACTCTTCAGCAATATATTTTAAAACATCCCTAGTCATCTCATTTCTAACTTGTTTGACATTTAATATTTTATAAATTCCAGATTCCTTACCGTCTTCAACATATCCACTTCCTGTAGTTGCAAAAGGTTCGATAGCTATTACCTGTCCTTTTTTTAATTTAATGTCACTTTTATCATCAAAATTAGGAATTGTTAAACCGGAATGTTCTTCATATTCTTTAATTTCATGACCTGATAAATTTTTAATAACTTTAAAACCTTTATTTTTAATAGTCTCTTCAATAACTTCTCCAATCTTATTAATTTTTACCCCAATCTTAACAACTTTGATAGCTTCATTTAAAGCATCTTCACTAGCCTTTATTAGATCTTTATTCCCTCCCAAATCAACACTTAAAGCAGAATCTCCTATTTTTCCATTAACATGAACCCCCACATCCAGTTTAACTAAATCATTCTCTTTGAATTTTAAATCATTATTCAAAGGAATACAATGGGCAGCAGCCTCGTTAATTGATACTTGTGTAGGGAAAGCAGGTTTAGCATTTAAATCAAAAATCTTTTTTTCAATTTCCTCAACAACTTCTAAAACATTTGCATCTATTTTAATTAAACCCTTTCCATAATTCAAAACTTCTCCAGTTATTTTTCCAGCTTTTTCCCAATCATCCATTATAATCCCCTAATTTGCTTTGATCTTTAATTAATAAATCATTCTTTTTTATATTACCTATTTCAAATATTTTCTCAACAGCAGGAATCACCTGATTATTAATATAGTATTCTATATCATAATTCTTACACTCAGAAGGTATTTTAGACCTATCTCTTATCAATCCTTCCCCTGTTGAAACAATAAAACTTATCACACTCCCTTCACCAACACTAACACCCTTACTCTTCATATATCTTGCAACAGCAACATGCGGTCCGATTAATTTATAATTTTCTAAATTCATTTTAAGTTGGGTTTTAATAATCATTTTGTTTAATTCAATTTTATTATCTTTGATTTGAGTTATTATTTTTTTAACATATTTTAAAGCATTTTCAAAATTACCTTCTTTTAAGATTAATTCAATAACATTTTTTTGAGTATCTCTTGCTATAAAACTCCAATCCCCTCTTACAGTTTCAAAACCAATTATTTTAATATTATTTTTTTCATCAATAACAGCATACTTTTTCTTAGCTCCATAACTCTCTCCTTTTTTCGAAACAAAAATGCCCCCTTTATAAAAATTTTCTAATTCTAATTCCATCAAACTAGGCAATTCATCATTTATTTTTTTAAGAAAATTCAAAGCATCATCCTTTTTCTTATCATTTAAATTTATAGCAATAGAATCAGTATCACTATAAATAACCTCAAACTCTTTCTGAGCTTTTTTAATAACATCATTTATATACTCTCTAGCCCAAGCAGTAATACTTGCAGCACATTCTTTACAATAATATCTCGCTCCAAAGAAAGCTAAATATCCATACATAGAATTGGCAATAGTTTTCAAAGAATAACTTCTCGCTTCAAGCACATTACTCTTCTCCTCTTTTAATATCTCCTTTACTCTATTTCTTCTAATTATTAAATCCTTAACAACTTTAGGAATAAAACCATCTTTTTTATAATTAAAATAATAATGTATTTTTTTACCTTCTTCAAAAATTAATGGACTCTTATTCCCACTTTTTTTATTAAATGTACTAGGACAAATGTTTTTGGCAACAATTAATGTAGGGTATAAACTTTTAAAATCTAAAAATACAATATTACTATACAATCCAGGAATTGGTTCCATGACAAAACCACCTTTATATGTAAATTTTTTCCTTTCATTAATTACATTATAACTTGGCCTGTTAGGACAGATCTCATTAAAATCACTAGCCCTTTTTATTAAATAATTCTCAACTAACTGTCCATAACTCATCCTACAAATATCAAATATAGGATTTCCAATCAATTTTACCAATTCATTTAAATTAGGCAATATTTTATGACATAATTTATAGGTTAAATCAGCATCTTTTAGATTATACTCACATAATTCTTTTAAATCTCCTTTATCCCAGATATCACTTATATCCTCTAAACTTATACTTTTCTTACCATCATCTATTAAAGTTTTAGCAACAACATCTAATTTGTAAGAATCTAATTGTAAACTTCCACTCATGATATTTCTTATAAATTTAAAGATGTCTAAATGAGGAATTCCTTTTATTCTAACACTATTAAGATTCTCCCTTCTTTTAAAAATTAAATTACTTTTATCTAGACCCAAATTTAACTTTATATTATGCTTATCAGCCCTTTCTTTAATATAAGGTAAATCAAAACCATCTGAAAAATACCCTGTGATATAATCAGGTTTATAATCATTAATAATATCTTTAAATCTTCTTATTAATTCAGATTCACTCTTAACAAATTCAACATATTTATCTGCCTTGAATTTTTTCCATGTTACAACCTTACTAAAATTTTCACCTTTAAATGCAATCATTAAAATAGGATCTTTTTTGGATTTATTTTCTGAAGTAAAATCACCATAAACCTCAATGTCAATTGCTAGTATTTTGGGATTTTTAAAAAATTCTTCTTCTTTTTGTTTAACTTCCCCATTAATGTATAGAATATCCCCATCCTTCTGCAAAATACCAGTTAATTCACTTAAAACTAATAAATCTATATTTTTATCAACCAAATATCTTTTTGTAAATTTAATGTCAATTTCCTTTTTTTGCAATCCCAAATCATTTATTTCATCTTTAATAACCTTAATATCTTTAGGATGACTCACAATAACTTTTAATGCATTTACTTCATTACCTAAATAAAATTTTTTATGTATTTCAGTTTTTATTACCTTATAGATTTTATCTTTTTCTTCTATGACAATATTCTCTATTTTTTTCCTTACACTATCAATTTTTTTATCAACAAAAACCCAAAAATAAGGTTTTATACTACCATCTTTAACAATAATCCTTTCTCCATCTACAGTTTTGCCAAATAATACAATATTCCCCCCATTATCATAATCTATATCTAGAGGATAAAACTGTATTTTAACTTCATTATTCATAA
>Ga0180009_10001174_pt1 | contig 32663 bp, 22 predicted proteins | sample OS_PC_MetaG_FD_123537 | JGI IMG/M metagenome (GOLD analysis project Ga0180009, IMG submission 123537) | Groundwater microbial communities from the Aspo Hard Rock Laboratory (HRL) deep subsurface site, Sweden - OS_PC_MetaG | ecosystem: Environmental > Aquatic > Deep subsurface > Groundwater...
CAGCCTCGGGGTCAATGCCATAGAACTCATGCCTGTCAACGAGTTTGAAGGGAACAGTAGCTGGGGATATAACCCGTCGTTCTACTTTGCACCCGACAAGTATTACGGACCTAAAGATGAGCTGAAAGCATTTATCGATGCCTGCCATCAACGCGGAATGGCCGTGTTAATCGACATGGTGCTGAACCATTCTTACGACCAGTCGCCATTCGTTCAGCTTTATTTTGATGGTGACAAGCCCACCGACCAAAATCCCTGGTATAACCGTGAGCACAATTTCACCAACCCCGATGCCCAGTGGGGTAACGACTTCAACCATGAAAGTCTATACACCCAGGCGCTTATCGACAGCATCAACAGTTACTGGATGCAGGTTTACAAGGTTGATGGCTTCCGTTTCGATTTTACCAAGGGATTTGGCAACAACATTAAGGGAAGCAACGATCCCTGGGGGTCAAACTACGATGCCGACCGTATTGCCCTGCTGAAACGTATGGCGGATGAGATTTGGGAAAGAAACCCCCATGCTATTGTCATCCTGGAACATCTGGCAGTTAACTCTGAAGAAGAAGAACTGGCTGATTATGGTATGCTGATGTGGGGCAATATGAATTACAATTACGGGGAAGCCGCCATGGGTTACAATGAATCAGGAAAGTCGAATTTTTCCGGAATTTCTTATAAAAACCGTGGATGGAGCAATCCTCACCTTATCGGATACATGGAAAGCCATGATGAAGAAAGGCTGATGTTCAAGAATGTTTCCTATGGTAATTCTTCGGGTTTTTATGATATACAGGATACCGTCCGTGCCCTCGAACGCATGGGGCTCGTATCCAGTTTCTTCTACACGGTTCCCGGTCCCAAGATGATATGGCAGTTTGGGGAGCTCGGTTACGATTATTCCATTGATTACAATGGCAGGCTGGGAGAGAAGCCCGTTCGCTGGGATTATTATCAGAATTATTACAGGAAATACCTGCACGATGTGGTTTCGTCACTGCTCAAGCTACGTAAGGAGCATGACGTGTTCCGTACAACGGATTTTGATTTGAGCGTTAGTGGAGCATTGAAAAAGATGCACCTTAACGGAACGGAAATGAACGTTTGCATCGTCGGTAACTTTGATGTGATAACAGGCTCTATTGATCCGGATTTCCAGCATACAGGATGGTGGTATGATTATTTTCGCGGCGACTCCGTTGAAGTTATCAATGTGAATGCCCAGCTTACCCTCCAACCCGGAGAATACAGGATATATACCGATATCAGGCTGGAGACACCTCAGATCAATACCGGTATTTTTACACAGGATATCACGGAATATGATCTGATCAATTCCCTGTTCCCCAACCCGACAAGCGGGGAGATCAATATGATCCTGAACATACCTGAAACAGGGAATTATTCATTCAGCATTTATGACATCACAGGAAGAAGGGTTTTCAGTGAGTCGGAAAGGACTTTTTCCAAAGGCTTGAATTATCTCAACACCGATCTTCAGGATCTTGAAAATGGGTTGTATTTCCTGCAGATATCTTCCTCTGATCATACAGAGACTGTAAGGATCATCAAAAACTAATCTGTGTAAATATGTGTTTTTTTACCACAGATTACACAGATTAACACAGATATGTCGCTCCAGCCCCGTTAGGGGCGGAATATTTATAGAAAAGCAGGGCAAAACCAAAAATTAAGCCCCATAGGGGCGAAACAAATATGGAAGCCCTGCTTTTATTGATTATAATGTTGGAATTCCCATTCAATTGCATCCTGTTTCCCTAAATTCCTTAAATTTACTTTTTAATCCAAAATCCAGGAGATAATCTAATTACATCCAACATGAACACAAAGATGAAGCCCCAACTCAGTTTCTGGCAGATCTGGAACATGAGTTTTGGATTTCTGGGGATACAGTTTGGTTTTGCCCTTCAGAATGCCAATGTCAGCAGGATATTTGAGACTTTAGGTGCAAGGATAGAAGACATCCCCATACTCTGGATCGCAGCCCCTGTGACAGGGTTGATCATTCAGCCCATCATCGGTCACATGAGTGACAAGACATGGTGCAGGCTTGGCCGCAGGCGGCCGTATTTTCTCATAGGTGCGATCCTGGCTTCTATAGCTCTGTTTATCATGCCCAATTCCCCGGTTTTATGGGTGGCTGCCGGGATGCTCTGGATCATGGATGCCTCCATTAACATCAGTATGGAGCCATTCCGGGCCTTTGTAGGGGATATGCTTCCCTCGAGACAGCGGACCATGGGCTTTTCCATGCAAAGCTTCTTCATCGGGACCGGAGCCATCATCGCCTCGGCACTGCCCTGGATGATGACCAACTGGTTTGGCATCTCCAATGTTGCCCAGGAAGGGGCGATCCCTCCTTCCGTGAAGTTCTCTTTTTATATAGGTGGCATCATCTTTTTCCTGGCAGTATTGTGGACGGTCGTGCGCACAAAAGAATATTCCCCGGAAGAGATGGAAGCATTCTCCAAAGCGGAAGAGGGACTGAAAAATATTCCTCAGTATGATGAGTCTCCAACGAAATCATCGAAACAAATTAACCGGGGCTTGCTGTGGTTTTTAATCAATGCCGGACTCTTCCTGGTGTTTTACTTTTTTATTTACATGGATTACGGGTTGGGAGTGTTCTTCGGGGGCGGAGCCATTTTCGGGATACTCCAGATCTTGTCGGGATTGCTTACTTCAGGGGGAAAGACAACAAACGGCCTTGTGGTCATAATCAACGATCTGTACAAGATGCCGAAGACCATGAAGCAGCTTGCCATCGTTCAGTTTTTCTCCTGGTTTGCATTGTTTTCCATGTGGATATACACCACTGCCGGGGTGACAGGAACCAAGTACGACATGAAGATCGACCGTACGACATTCGATCGTCTTGAAGCCGCTGCTGCCCATGCCTCCTCCCTTCCTGAAGCTGCATCCTGGGATAACCTTACAGGGATTCAGGAAGACCTGGGTCTGATGAAGAAGAAATTTAAAAAGCAAGAACAGGTGATGATCACGATGCGTGTTGTGAAGTTCTTTGCGGAAAAGGAAAAGATGGAAAAGCTGGGATTGGAGCCGGGCACGCTGGAGCGCCTGGAGCATATTCAGAAGGAATACAATACCGGTGCCGACTGGGTAGGGGTGTTGATGGCCGTGTACAATGGTTTTGCCGCGATCATGGCCTTCCTCCTCATGTGGATGGCCGGGATCACCAGCCGCAAGCGGGTGCATGCCATCAGCCTGGTGATCGGAGGCGTGAGCCTGGCCTCGTTTTATTTTATTGCCAACCCCACCATGCTCATTATTCCTGAGCTGGGCATAGGACTGGCCTGGGCGTCTATCCTGGCTATGCCTTACGCGATTCTCACCGGCTCTTTGCCGGCACATAAAATGGGTACGTACATGGGGATCTTTAACTTCTTTATCGTGATCCCACAGATCACCGCCGCCGCCATCCTGGGTTTTTGTGTGAGGGAACTTTTTCATAACCAGGCAATTTTTGCGCTGGTGCTGGGCGGTATTTCCATGATCATTGCAGCAGTATTGGTGCTGTTTGTGGATGATGTGGATGAAGGGCGATGAATGTGCGATTCTGAATTCTGTATGTTCAATTTACAATAGGATATTCAATTTAAAATTGAATATGTACAATGCATTGACAATTGAATATTGTTCATTGGAAATCCCATTGAAAATACAGAATACAGAATACAGAATTGTAAATCATTCCCTTTCTTTAACATTATATTCATTCTCCACCAGCAAATCCGCCATCGGCTTCAGCGACTGCACCACCTGGTGCTCTTTTTCCAGCACCTGCATGCGAAACTCGTTTTGCGGTTCTTTACCGCGGACAACCTGGGCTTTCTTGGTTTCGTGGTAGGTGAGGGTGATGAAGACGCGCAGGTTTGCGTTTTCGGTTTTTATGGCATACAGCCCGTCGATGATGAGCATGTCGATGCCCTTGAAATTGGTGATGAGCTCATCTACCTGCTCGGTGACCAGGTCTACGCAGGGCATATGAGATATCCGGTCGTTTTTAAAGTCGTCGATGTTCCGGTAAATCGTATCCCAGTCGTATTCATTAAGCCCGACCGCCTCGCTCACTCCGTGCTTTTTCCGCCATTCGGTTCGTTCGAGGGGAAGCACCTTGTAATAATTATCGATATGCATCGGCTTGGCTACGATGCCCAGCTTTTTTAATCTTTTAGCTATGACATGGGCCAGCTCGGTCTTGCCCGATCCTGATTCGCCGGAGATGGCGATGATGAATTTGCTGTTCTTTTCCTTTGGAATATACTCCAGGATGGTGTCAGCGGCACGTTCGTGCTTTTCGGTGATGAGTAATACGTCTCCTAACATATGATTTCTTTTTACCACAGATTACACGGATTTACACAGATTAATGAATTTTTCTGTGTTCCGGGCGCCTGTCTGGTTATTTATTAAAATTAATCTTTTTGAATTTATTTGAACTGAGTTTGATTACTTTGTCTTTCACAATTATTTTTCCCGGATTCGATACCCTGATTTCAAGGTGATCTTTGAAAATCCTGCATTCGTAGTAATTATCCCTGAAATGGAAATTGAATGCTATACTTCTCCAGTGATCGGGTAAATCGGGGCTGAACACAGGCACCTCATGTTTCAGGTTCAGACCGGCAAAGGTGTTGAGGGCGATTAACACCGTTCCTGCCATCACCCCTGCATGAATGCCTTCCCCGGTGGTTCCTCCTTGAATGTCAACATAATCGCTTTGCAGGGCATCATCGTATAGTTCCCAGGAAAGTGCTTTGTCGCCCACCAGGCTTGCCAGGTAAGCATGCACCACCCGGCTCAGCGTGGAGCCATGGGATGTACGCTGAAGGTAATAATGCAGGTTTTGTTGGAGGTAATCCTCCGGCAATTCGTATTTCAGGTCTTCCAGGATGCGGTCAACATCATCCTTGTCGAGGTTGTAAAAGGTCATCAGCGTATCTGCCTGCTTGGCCAGCTTATAATCGTCGGCCGATTTTCCTTCAGCTTTCAGGATGCGGTCCATCCTGTATATGTTTCCGTATTTCTTCCTGTAATATTCCCAGTCCAGCTCTTCGAGCTCAAAATACCCGTCGAACTGTGCGATGATCCCTTCTTTTGAAACACACAGGGCCAGCTTTTCCGTGATATCTTTCCAGGATACCAGTTCCTTATGATCCAGCCCGATGGATTTGCTCAGCTTTTTCCTTGCTTTTTCGTCCAGTGATGCCCAGTAATCCAGCGCTTTTTCCATACACCAAACCACCATCAGGTTGGTGTAGGCATTGTCCTTGATTCCGCCTTTTTCCGAATCCTTGTATTTTTCATGGAATTCATCGGGGCCCATGACTTCTTCGATGGAATACCTTCCTGTTTTGGGATTTTTCACCGTTTTGGATGCCCAGAAACGGCAGATCTCAAAAAACAGTTCGGCTCCTTCCTTTTTCATGAAGGATTTATCATCCGTGTAATGATAGTACATCCAGGTGTTGTAGGCAATGGCCAGAGACACGTGGCGTTGGAGGGAGCTGAAATCCGGTCCCCATTCGCCGGTGAGCGGGTTAAGATGGATGATCTGCGTTTCTTCCCGGCCATCGCTCCCGCTTTGCCAGGGGAACATGGCACCCTGGTAACCATATTCTTTGGCATATTCCCGGGCTGTATCCAGTCTGCGGTAACGGTATTCCAGGATGGACCTGGCCACTTTCGGGAAGTGCATGTAATAGAAAGGCAGAATGTACAACTCATCCCAGAAGATATGCCCGCGGTATGCTTCCCCATGCAGTCCGCGAGCCGGGATGCCTGCGTCAATGTTTTTATTATGTAGCGAGGTCGTTACCATGAGATGGTAAATATGCATCCGAAGCAGCTTTTGCGCCAGCCTGTCACCTGTTACCTGTATATCGGCTTGCTGCCATATTTTATTCCAAGCCAGGGCGCTTTCTTCATAGATTTCATCAAATGAGTGCAGGCGGTTGAGATGCTTCAGTGCGGCATGCTCCGGATCGTCCACTCCATCCTTGCCCGAGCGGAATATGCTGACGAGTTTCTCAAGCTCAAGTCTCCCATCCTGGGGAACATCCACCTCATACTCCCGGAATGCCCGGCTGGTGGATAACAATACTGTTTCATTGGGTTCAGTCAAATCTCCGTTGAGGAATACCTTATTTTTCACTGCTGTGCAAAGGGTAATGCCGGATTGCACCGTTCGTAACGTGACATTGATCTTTTCTCCGCTTTCCCCTTCATTTCCTATTGAAAGGTGGTTCTGGCTGAGCTGTTTGTAACGCTCCACACCGGCATTGATCAGGTCTCCGTCGATGCCGCTCTGCAGGGTAATGCTACCGGCATAGTTCAGCGGGGTAATGCTGTAACGGATGGCGGCTGCATGCGGATCGTCCATGCTGGCAACTCGCCTGGAATCAACACGGGTCAGCCTGCCTTTGCTGTCTTTCAGGATCATATGCTTGTAAAGAAGGCCCGTTCTGAAGTCCAGGTTGCGGTAAATATCCACTACCTCGCAGTTGTTGGCATCCAGCCATTCTTCCCCGTTGATCCTGAATTTCACCGGCAGCCAGTTGGGGCAATTCACCAGGTCTTCATTTTCGATATCGCGATCGCCTACTTTGGAGATCAGTCGGTTATACACGCCCGACATATAGGTTCCCGGATAGTTATGATCACCGGCGCCAATTTCTTCCATGGCTCCTCGGGTGCCAAAATAGCCGTTACCCACAGCGAGCAGGGATTCTCTTGATTTTTCCTTCGAGGGTCCGTAGTCGCGGTATGTCACCGACCAGGAATCGGCTTCCAATCCTTGTTTAAACCATTCCACCAGGCCTTTGAACCCGATGCCGGCAATATCATCTACCACGATGTCGGCTCCGGCACGGTAAAGTTCTTTTTCATTTTCTTCCCGTGCAATACCCAGCACAAGTCCGAAATTCCCTTTCCTGCCGGCTTCAACACCGGATACGGCATCTTCTACCACCACCGCAAGGTCATATGGAACACCGAGATTATCGGCAGCGGTCGTAAAAATGTCGGGTTCGGGCTTGCCTTTCAATCCCAGCTCTGCCGATACAACGCCATCAACACGGGTTTCGATCATATCGAGTAAACCGGCAACCTGGAGTACTCTTTCACAGTTCTTGCTTGAGCTGGCCACCCCGATCCTGATCCCTTTCTCTTGGAGTTTTTTCATGAGGGCGACGGTCGAATCATAGGTTTCTACGCCTTGTTCGTCGAGCACTTCATTGAATGCCTGGTTTTTCCGGTTGCCGAGGCCGCAAATGGTCTCGGCATCTGCCGGGTCACCGGGGTCCCCGTAAGGGATACTGATGCCGCGTGATCCCAGGAAATCCTGGACACCTTTATAACGCGGTTTGCCGTCTACATGCGGGAGGTAATCACCGGCATGTGTGAACTCTTTAAAAGGTTCATTGTGTTCCTGTTCCCTTTTTCTGAGATATTCATCGAACATCTTTTTCCAGGCGGCGCTGTGCACCAGGGCGGTTTTGGTGATGACACCATCAAGATCGAAAATAACGGCTTTGAAAGGGTACTTTGAATTCATATCATTTTATAAATAAATCTGTGTAAATCTGTGTAATCTGTGGTGAGTCTTTTACCACAGATTACACAGATTTGCACAGATTAGGTTAAAAACCAATAATAAGCATATGGCTCGAGAACGATGGTATTATCTGCCACATCCCTTACCACTTTTTGTCCCAGGAGGTCCAGCTCAAAGTCGGCCAGTACTTTTTCGGGATAAATAACCGGGATGGTTTGTTCTGAGAGGTTTTGTATGATCAGGACCCGCTCGCATTTATGGGTTCTCAGGAAAGCTACAATCTCATCGTCATTAGATTTTCCGATTTGCTGAACCACTTTCCATTCCAGCTTACCCCTGCCGAAGGCGGCATGTTCCTTCCTGGTGCGTATCATTTTGCTTACCCTTTGGTACACTTTATAACTAAAGCTTTCAGGGTCATTCAGTTCCTTGTTGATCTCTTCCCAGTCCATACGTCCCCTTACCAGGAAGCGGGTATCGTCTTTGCCTGTCATTTTGATCATTTCGCGGTAGTAATCCATATCGTTGGCTTTGCCATATTCATCGCCGTAATAGATCACGGGGGTTCCGGGCAGGGAAAGCATGAGGGAGTATGCTGCGCTGATCTTCCTGACATCCATCTGCATAAGTTCGGAGAGTCTGGCAGAGATCCCTTCCCCTACGCGGAAATCCCATTCGGGTTTGTGGCAATAGTGTTCATGGATGTATTTCCGGTCTTCCTCGCTGATGTATACCAGTTCCAGGCTGAGTTCATCGTGGCAACGCAGGAAGGTAAACCATTGGGAAGAAGGTGGAATTTCGGGAGTAGTTGATATATCCAGTGTTTTAATGACTGGTTCACGGCTTTGCTGGGCGATGGCCTTGAACATCTGAGGCATCAGCGGGAAGTGATATCCTGCATTGCATTCTTCCTCTGTTTCGAGGTAGCGGACAATGTCTTTGGGTTTCTGGCAGGCTTCGGCGAGCAGCAGGGTGTTGGGTCTGGCGTACTCGATCGCTGCCCGGAAGAAACGCACGATGGTATGGGTCTGGGGCAGGTTTTCACAGTCGGTGCCTTTTTCTTTCCATAAATAGGGGATGGCATCTGCACGGAAACCATCAACGCCCAGTTTCAGCCAGAAAAGGAAGTTGGACGACATCTCCAGCAGTACCCTGGGATTCCGGTAGTTGAGGTCGGGCTGAAATTCGAAGAAACGGTGAAAATAATACCAGTCGCTGTCGCCATCCTTTTCCCAGTTGCTGGGGCACATGCCTTTGAAGAGCAGCCGGGCTTCTTTGTATCTGTTGGTGTCTTTGCTCCAGATAAAATAATCGCGGTATGGGTTATCTTCCGATTTCCTGGCTTCCCTGAACCAGGAGTGCTGGTCAGAGATGTGGTTAATGGCTATATCGAAGATCACCTTTATATCTTTCTTATGGGCTTCTTCCAGGAAAGATCCGAAGATCCTGGAGGAGTCTTCAACAGAATAGGGGCCTTCAGAACCCAGTAAATCATCACGGATCTTACGATAGTTACTGATATCGAAGCCGGCGTCGCGCATAGGAGAATCCAGCACGGGAAGGAGCCAGAGACAGTTTACCCCCAGGTTGCCGAGATAGTCCAGTTTTTCTTTTAATCCGGCAAGATCATGATTAAAAAGGTCTACATAAAGGGAATAGACGATAGCGTCTTTATACCATTCGCTTTGCTGTGGAGGCCCTGTTTCAGAAGCTGTTTTTTCCAGGTCTTCCATGAATGATTGCAGGAGGGCGTTTTCCTGTGAGCCATACAGCTCCTCCCAGCATTCTTTCATGATTTGGATTTGTTTTTCTTTCATGCTGATGGTTTAGCGTACAAAAATAATGGGTTATGGGGAGATTTTCAGTTAGTTTTAATGTGAAAGATAATAAATTTTTCATTGCGTCAATACAGGACTTATGTTTCTATTTTTCGTCCTTTATGTTTTTAGGCTTATCACAGACTAGTACCATAAGGAACTTAATATGATTAGATCTCTGGTTTCAACAAGTCAAACAGAGAAGGGGGTATTTTCTATGCTTTCAATGGTTCAGTTTTTTTTTAAAAATAATGCTAATAAGTAATTCCAAAATTTCTCGAAAATCAATTGAATATATAAATACAAATCATATACATATAAATATTAGGTTATTTGTGATCCTATTTCATGTTTTCAAGTATATTAGTCAGAAATACGTGCTTTTACGTTGAATATTAGAGTGTTAAACGTTAGTTTTTTAATACGTAATTTCCTCACCTTGGCTATAGAAAATACGTAATTTCCACACCATTATTTGTTTACATTTTTTTCGATATATGGGTAAAATTACCCATTGGAAAACATATCTAAAATTATTAAAATTGTTAATTATTATTAGCTCCTTATTACAATCCTAGGCCTGGATTAGTCTTTGACTATTTATACTTCTATTATCTACTCATTTCACTTTTCTCTCTGTAAATAAATTGACCCATGGGAATTTATTTACGAAGTTTCATAATTAATATTTTATTAACATTTAATTTTAAAATCATGAGAACATTATTTGTATTTATTATTTTACTGGCAACCCTTTGTGTTTATTCACAGAGCAATTACAATGTGATCAAACAGGAGGGTGATTTACAGAAAGCCACAGTAACCCAGCTTGGTTTAAAAAATACTTCGGATGTTTATCAAACCAACAAACTTCATGAAGCAGTTGTGAATCAAACAGGTGCAAATAACACTTCTGAGATTGATCAGTTCAGAACGGTTTGGGATTACTATCTTGATGTCGCAACAAGGGCAACAGTCAATCAAACCGGTTCGAAAAACACTTCGAAAATTTACCAATACAAGGGGACATATGGTGGAAATACAAACTGGAGCCTGGCTACAGTAACTCAGATTTCACCAAATGGATCGGTTGGTAATATTGCGGAAATTGATCAAAACGTTTGTGATTATGCTACTGCTTCAATTTATCAAAATGGCTATAGTAATAATGGCAAAACAAAGCAATTGGGTAATACTTCTTGGGCCACGATATATCAGGATGGTATCAACAATGAAGGCATCCAGTATTTGTGGACAACACAGACGTATGCAGACATAAAACAACTGGGAAACAACAACAAAGGTTATCAAACCACTTTAACACCACCAGTAGGAAAATCAAAATTCTGGATTTATCAGTTCGGAAACAATAATTACTCCGATCAGGATATTCAGGGGACTGCCTGGGGTTATGCAGACGGTAATAATACCATGACCAGCGATCAATATGGAAATAACAACTATTCTGCGCAGTATATACTGGGTGGAGATAATACGGCTGTTGTAAAGCAGGTTGGCGACTACAATGACAATGAAGTCCAATACAATCCTGCCCCAAATACCAATGTTGAACCATCATTTGATGCATATTATATGCAATACCAGAATGGTTATTTTAATTATGCCAAGATTGACCTGGACGGATCTTATAACCACACAGCCCAATATCAGTTAGGAGATTATAACTGGACGTTCATGTACCTCAGAGGTGATAAAAACAACAGTGCCCAGCAGCAGGAAGGCAATTGGAATAAATCGGATATCTACATTTATGGTAATAATAATTATGCCATGACCAAACAGGTTGAAGATACCGATTATGATCCTGGTTATTATCATAATATTGCTTTAATAGTCCAGGGAACAGCCAACTTGCCTGTTAAACTGAATTGTGCAGGGATTGACCAGGACGGACAAGGCAACCAGGCCTTCATCTATGAGTATTCAAACAGTAACTATTCCAACATTGTACAGATGGGAAATAATAATTATGCATACGATTACCAGAAATAATTTGGGATAGCAGAACAAAAAACCCTGAAACCTCAATAGGTTTCAGGGTTTTTTATAAACTAAACTGCTATGATAATCGAATTATTATATCAGGAAAAGTCTATTTCTTTTATAGCATATCCTCAACAATAATCCCATCCTGGATTTTAAGCCAGCCGAAGAAAACAAGGATTAGTGCAATGATAGACAGGATTGACCCAATGATTCCTCCCAAGGCAGGAATCAATCCGAAGATATTTTCCAGGACTGCCAGGATCATTGCGACGATTAGCATCATTGCGCCTCCTTTACCTGCTTTGCCGATGCTGACCGATGACCGCAGGGTGATGAACCCTATCATTTCCACGACAAATGCGATAATAAGGACAATGGAGGCTATTAATCCCATCAGTGGGATGATGTCGAAAATGAAGCCTACAAGACCAAGGATAGCGGCAATGATCAATAATTTTACAGCCGATTTTCCTTTTTGGTCCAGGCCTTCCTTAAGCTTTGAAAGTCCTATAAAGAACAGGATGATTCCGAATATGGCAGCCAGGCCGGATGCCCAGTTACCGCCGATACCGTTAAACATTTGCAGTAAAGTTCCTGAAAGAATGAAGGTTACTGCCTTGATGGTTTCTTTTTTTTCCATTTTTATTGATTTTAAAGGTTATATAAAAGGTTTTGTCAGTTTTTCATGAACCAGATGGATATATAACTGTCTTTGTCCGGAACAGGATAATCGCTTACGTTGGTGATCCAGCGTTCCTCGTGCAGAGCCCCATCTTTCCGGGTCTGTATGTAATAATTGTAAAATATATTTTGAAAGTGTTCTTCATTTTCGGTTTTAAAGCGTATGGAGTTTCCGGATATCTTTTCGAGTGGGATGCTGTCGAGTTTGAATATAGATTCGTAGTGTTTATGTGTGGCAAAGGGTGCACTGCTGTCATTAAAGATCCAGCTACGGCTGTAGATGATATCCTTAAGCACTTTGCCATTGGTGCTGACAGTCCCGCTTATTGAATAGTAATTTGTATCGTATTTTGCTTCATGGAACCAGATCAGCATGGTAAACTGGTTTCCGTTCCATTGGATGCTTTCATCGTAAACACCTAAGCAGTTTCCGAAGGTGTAATAATCCCGGTAATAAAAAAACTCATTGGGTGGGGCCATCCAGTGAAGCAATTCACGATCCTGCTCTTCGTACCAAACCTTGAAGCTGCTGGAAAAATGGTTAGCATCTTTGATGGAATCAACCAGTGTGCTGTTGCCGAAGGGGCCATCGGCTTTATACAATGTATCTTTCAGTTTTATAACATCCAATCCCCAATCGGCTTCATCAAAGAATTCCATTTGTATACCGAGGTTGACATCCAGTCCGGAGCAAAGCACCCACCATGGGTCTGCCAAGGTATTGACAGTTAGTTGTCCGTAAAACTTTTCACTGATCTTGGGCGATAAGATCCTGTCGATCATCATCCGGATCTGGGGCCTGACCCATACCTGGAAATCTGCTGAAGAAGAACAGGTTGGTTCCTGCCCATTGATTGTTTTAACGACGTCTGCATGGGGAGTCCAGTTATTGAGATAATACGTAGCTCCGGTTTTCAGGGTGAATTCCTGGTGTATGGAAGTTGTAATTTGTGATTGCAATTCAACTGAAGCGCCTGCGAAGACATCCATAACCGGGGTTAAAATGAAGGGTACACCTCCAATGACCATGGGTATGCTTGGAAATTCATGGCTTAGGAGTTTGACTTCATCCTCCCACGTCAGGATATCGAAGGTGCAGGAACCCTGCAGGTCGATTTGTTCACCGATATCATTGTTGTAGCTGAATTTATGCAGACTGAAGTTTTTTATCTGAACGGTACCGTAAATTGTAGCTCCAAGGGTGAAGTCTCCCGTAACCCTGACTACATTATTGCCATTCTGATAAAGAACTTTGTCGATATGGTACATGGCTTCCATTCCGTTCTCTTTTAAATCAGTACACTCAATTCCCTTATCATGGTAAATGGTTTTTGCTCCTGTAAAATCCAAGGGGAAATTATAGTCTGCTCTTCCTTGATTAATGGCTTTGATAAGACTGGAAAATTTCGTGTAAATGATAATCCAGATGCCATTTTTCTGTTCATCGATCCCGGTAATCTCCCTTATGTATCCCCCATCAACCGGGAGTGTGATCACATCTCCGACTTCAAAGGAATAGTGATCCAGGATTTCCTTTTTAAAGGTAATGGTGACATTGCTTGTATCGATCGACTCCAGGTACCGGTCACAATCATCCTCAGTAACGACTTTGGTGGTGGGGGGGATGATGGGATCGAAGTTCTCTTCCTCTGCGACTTCTTCGCTGTCATGATCTTTTTTACAGCCGGTACTTGCAATCGCAAAAGAAAGGATGGCAAGTAAGCAGGTTTTCCATAAAAGTGTTTTTTTCATTGTATTGGGGTTTAAATGGATTCGTGTCAAATATATTACATTCCCAGGCCAATTGAGGGTTTCGTGAGTCCGGGTTTATAAAACAGGACTAAATGTTGATTCTTTTCTGTATGGTTATCCGGGGCAAATTGGCTATATTGCAGGAAATCGGTGAACAGGCTCATATGAAGAGTATCCTTACATCTTTCCTGATGATAATTGTAATGATCCTGTGTAAAGAAGTAAGCGGGCAGGAAAAGGTACACGATCTTTTAACATATCGTTATGATCAAATGTTAAAGGTATACAGGTTTGAGCGCGATAAGTTTATTCCCCGGAGGGAATACCTCGAAAACCTTAATACGGATTCAACCCGGGCTGTAATAGAAGATTTGAAGAAGTTAGTTGATTCGTCGTATAAGGCTGGTTTGAGGAAACTCAGGTTATCAGCATTTTTTGAGACCGGATTCTTATACTTCCTGCTTGATGAGAATGACTCCGCTATTTCGAACCTGAACAGGGCCATTGAACTTGTGGATAAATCTCTGTCGCCATGGGAATATGCCATGATCAATGCGCTGGCCGCAGAATCCTGTAAGAGAAAGGGGTATTTCAGTTTATCGAACGAATACAACCTGAAGATCTTAAGTACACCGGAATATTATGCAGATACTTTCCGACGTGCTTCCACTCTGGGTTTCCTGGCAGAGAATTATCAAAGCCTGCTTGAGTTTGAAAAGTCGATGGAATGCTGCAAGGAATCGTTTAGCCTGTTTTCTGCGATACGGAATTATTCGCATGCATCGTACCAGTTGGTAATATTAGCGGGTGTTTCCAAGCAGATGAACCCGGATAGCAGTTTCCTGGAATACCTTCGCATGGCAGTAGCACTTTCAAAAAAGACGGATGATTCTGCCCGGATAGCAAATAATTTGGTGAATCTGGGCAAGGGCTATTTGTCGGCAGGGGAGTATAGAAAAGGGCTGAAGTATTTGCTGATAGGTTGGAAGATTGACAGGCAGGTGTTTCCACACCGGGATATTTATGCTTCCAGGGAAATATCCCATGCTTATCTGATGCTCGACAGCCTGGAAAAAGCAGAATACTTTGCCCGAAGGGCATTGGGTTTATCCCGGAAAATCAATGCCGACAACTGGCTGTTCCTTTCCAGTTCCTCTCTGGCGAACGTTTTCAGCAGGTCGGGAAAGCTTGATTCTGCCCGTTACTACCTGGAACAGGCTATTATGCTTGCAAAATCAACCGGAAGGAAGGTATCGTCACCGGGTTTATATAATATAATCTCTGATGTATGCCTGAAAATGGGCGATTATGAGGCGGCAGCCTTTTATCTTGACACCGCTTATCATCATTATCGAATGGTTATAAACATGAATAACCAGGATGAACTTTCCAAAATGAGGGCGGAATTTGATTATGATCTTCAAAAGGCGAAAATCAATGAGCTAAAAATCTGGAACAGCCTGGAAAGAGAAAAAAACCGCCGTTATGTGGTAATCATTATTACTGTTCTGCTGGTGTTGCTGCTGAGTATCGGTTTCATCTGGGGCATACGTATACAATATGCCAGGCTGAAATCATCCTATTTTAGTCTGGTCAGGAAAAACATTGAGCTGGATAAGTTAAGCGGTCGACTCAGAATCCTGGAAAAAGAGCAAAAAGTCCATGAACCTGTACGTAATGAGGACCGTATCCTGGATCAGGTGAAAGACTTGCTTGATAATCAGCGAATTTACCAGGATCCTGAGATATCCCTGATAAAACTTGCCGACAGGGTTGGCACAAATACGAGTTATTTATCTTCGATCATCAATACTCATTACCATGTGAATTTCAAAACGCTGATCAATAAATACCGGATCGATGAAGCACGGGCGCAGCTTGTATCCGGGAAATTCGACAATTACAGTATTGATGGCATAGCCCGGGAGGTGGGTTACCGTTCCCGGTCCAACTTTTTCCAGATGTTCAAACAGATCACCGGCGTAACGCCCGCCGTTTACGTTCAGAATTACCAGCAGGCTTTGGGTAATACGAACACCGACCTTGATCCTGAAGAAGAATCCGGTGAGGATTGATCGTAACTGTATTCTTATTATTTTTTCAAAAGGTCCCTGATCTCAGTAAGCAGAACTTCTTCTTTGGAAGGAGCCGGAGGGGGTGCGGGCTTGGCTTCTTCCTTTTTTTGCATTTTGTTCATTCCCTTAATGACCAGGAAAATTGCAAAAGCCACGATGATGAAGTCGATCAGGGTGTTAATGAATACACCCAGATTCATTGATACAGACGGGATATCACCGTTAGCTTGCCTGAGTACTATGGCAATTTCCGAAAAATCGATATTTCCCACCAGAAGTCCGATGGGTGGCATCAACACATCCCCGACGAAGGATGAAACGATCTTGCCGAAAGCGGCGCCGATCACGATACCTACAGCCATGTCGATAACATTGCCGCGCATGGCGAAAGCTTTGAATTCTTTCATGAAACTCATAAAGGATCCTCCTGTAATTTATTTGTTAAGAATTGGGTTGCAAAATACCATCCAAGTAATAAGAACAAATCAAAGCATTACTTTGCTTGTTTTTAAAGGAATAATATTAGTGATTTTTTCTAAAATTTCAGGAAAAAAGATCGCTGATTTCCTGCCTGTTTGTTTTCCCTTCCAGGAAGATGTTGTGGTATTGAACATTGGCAGAAAAAGCCCATTTTGCAGCTTCAGGATTACGGGTCATTTTGGTGGTTTTGATGATTCGTCTGGTGAGTGCTTTGCTGTTGTATAGTTTTTCCCAGGATTCGGTTGTGATTGCATTAAATTCGTCCGGATCCATATGCAAAGGCTTGTAAGTAAGCTGTGTAGTGGTGCATCGCTCCCAATCTTTAGGATAATTGGTATAAAGGAGCCTGTTTTGGGTCTTCAGGCGATCGTAAAGCACTGTTCCGGGTAAGGGAGTGAGTACGGTGACCTGCATGGCATCCACATCTGAGTTAAGGATGTAATCGGCTCGATTTCTGATGGTTTCAGCCGTATCACTTTCAAGTCCGAAGATAAAAGCCCCGAGTACGGCAATACCTGCATCGTGGATATTCTTGTAAATCCGGTCGAAGTTTTCCACGCCTATTTTGTAATTAACGCTTTTATTCATGGCAGCAAGCTGGTCAATCACCTCCGATTCAATACCCAGGAAGATCATCTGGCATCCTGCAGCCGACATCAGGTGGAGAAGCTCCGTGTCTTCTCCTACATTCATGGAAGCAGAGCAGAACCATTGCTTCCTGATGCCCGAATCAATGATCATCCTGCACATAGTTTTTATTCTTTCCGACGATTGTCTGGAGTACCCGGTAAGGTTATCGTCTACGAAAGCAACCCTTTCCTGGGGTATACTTGTATACTCCTTAATCACATCTTCCAGTGGACGAAAGCGGTATTTTTTACCGTTAAAGATATGCACGGAACAGAATTCACAGGTCATGGGGCAACCACGGGTCGTCTGTATGCTTCCCATACCATAACCCGGATGATACAGGTCTATCCTGGGCATGGGTGATTTCTTCATTTCAAGGAGTTCTCCTTCATAAAAATCCTTCAATTGCCCATGCTCAAAATCCCTGATCAGGTTTTCCCAGATGCTTTCGGCTTCCCCTTTCACAATGGTATCGACATACAGAGCAGCTTCGGAGGGCATCATGGATGCATGAATGCCACCCAGGACGGTTGGTATCCCGTTCCTGCGGTATATTCCTGCAATCTCATAAGCACGGTTTACATTGGCAGTCAGGGCGGTGAATGCCACGAGGTCGGCTTCCCGGTATTGAAAAGGCTCAAAGATTTCATCCAGGATCTCCACTTCCCAGTGGCTTGGTGTTAATGCAGCCAGAATACCCAAAGATATAGGTGGATAGACCGATAAAAGTTCGTTGGTCACAACCAGGCTCCTTTTATTCAGGGGGTTGATCAGGATTAACTTATATCTTTTATTACCCATTGATTTATTTAAAAAAGTCGCGGGCGTCTATCGGTTCCCGTAATCCTTCAAAAAACATGTTATAGTATTGAACGTTCGAAGCATAGGACCAGGTAGCGGCAGTGGGATTTTGTGTTGATTTGATGGTTCGGATAAACCTTTTTCTTAATGATTTTTCGTCATACAACCTGGCCCAGGAATCGCGGATGACTTCTTCAAACTCATCCACTGCCATATACCGGGGCTGAAAAACCAGTTCTGAGAACGAGTGCCTTTCCCAGTCTTTCGGGTAATCGGTGTAAAGCAACCTGCCATCATCTTTAAGTCTGTTATACAGGATGGTTCCGGGTAATGGGGTGAGTATGGTTGTTTGAATGGCATCCACACCTGATTCCAGGATGTAATCGGTGCGGTGGCGGATGGTTTCGGCCGTATCGGTTTCCAGTCCGAAAATAAAGGCTCCCAGGATGGAAATACCATGTTTATGGATGGTGTCGTATATCCGGGCGTAATTATCAACACCGATTCTGAGATTGGTTTTCTTGTTGACCATCCGCAGTTGTTCGATGTTTTCCGATTCAATACCCAGGAAGATCATCCTGCATCCGGCTTTAGCCATATATTCAAGCAATTCCTCATTTTCTCCTATGTTCATGGAGGCGGAGCAGAACCATCCTTTGTCAATACCTTTATCAATGATCCCTTTGCAGATCTCAATGATCCTGTCGGCTGAAGCTTTGGAATATCCCACCAGGTTATCATCCACAAAATAGACCCTGTCCTGGGGGATTCGGGCATATTCTTCAATCACATCTTCTACGGGGCGAAAGCGGTATTTGCTGCCATTGAACGTATGTACCGAGCAAAATTCGCATTTCATCGGGCATCCACGGGTTGTTTGTATGCTGCCAAATACATATTTCGGATGATAAAGTTCAATGCGGGGACTTGGGGAATGGAGCATTGACATCAGTTTACCGTGGTAAATATTTTTTAGCCTTTTTTTCTCGAAATCCTCAATCAATACGCTCCATACATTTTCAACTTCTCCTATCACTACTGTATCGGCATATTGTAACGCTTCATCGGGCAGCATGGAGACGTGGATCCCTCCAATGACGGTTGGCACCTTGTTTTTACGGTATATTTCCGCAAGTTCATAAGCCCTGTTCACCGACGATGTCAAAGCAGTGAAGGCAACCAGGTCGGCTTCTTTATATTCGAATGTGTCAAAATTCTCATCCAGGATCTCAACGTCCCAGTTTTCCGGGGTGAGGGCGGCAATGATGCCAAAGGCCATGGGAGGGTATATGGAGGCCGGATCGAGGATAAGGCCGGCACGCCGCCGGTTCAGTGGGTTAATGAGTAATAGCCGGTATTTCTTTTTTGCCATGATTTTTATCCGGGATATTGCTAAGTCAGACAAATTTAATAATAACATGGAATCGAGGGGAATCTATGGATATTATTTGTAATTTTCAGCATTAAGTTTTATTGAAAAATGCGCATTGCTGTTATAGCTCCCATGATCCAGCTTGATTCTTATCATCTGGATCTTACAGTCAGACTGAAGGAAAACGACAGGGAAGTCACCCTCGACTCATTATATCAGCTTGCTTTACGTGATTTTGAGACGGAAAAGGTTCCCTGGGAGCTTAAACACGAAGATGACATACCTGCTGCAGGGTATTATCTCACGGCTTTACTTCGTAAGGAAGGTTATATGGTTTACCTCTCTAATAATGCCGGAAAGGAATCAATAAAGGAAATGGAGGCTTTCGGACCGGATATCGTGTGCATTTCCACTACGATGATTGTTTCCATATTGACGATAAGGGAAATTGTACGGCAGATCAGGAATCTGATGCCGGATGTATTCATTATTGCAGGAGGAGTTTTTATTTGGAAGAATTTCCTGGCATATCAGGGAATGCATTATGATACGATCAAAGATCTGGAGGATTATAATCTTTTCCATTCACGCAACAGCAGTATGGGAATTGACGCTTATGTTGCCGCACCGCATGGAAGGGATTCGTTGTTAAGACTGCTTGAAGAGTTTAAAAAGGGGAGAATGGCCTTTTATGAACAGATACCCAATCTGATCCTGGCAAGGCCACCAGGGTTTTATCATACCATCAGAGAGGAGGAAAACATTGACTTTGACAATGATTTCATCCATTGGGAGTATATTGACAAGATGCCTCTGCGCATTCCTTTGCGTACATCCATCGGATGCCCTTACAGGTGCCGTTTTTGTGATTTTTGTGTTTTATATCCCGGGATATTTCTAAGATCATCCGAAAGCCTGCAGAAGGAAATATCCATGATCAGGGCAAAACTGGGCCAACAGATTGCCGTGATACATATCACTGACGATAATATTTTCATCAATCAAAAAAGGCTGGATGAGATATGTAATTTATTCGGACAACAGGATGATTTCCATTGGATTGCATTTATGAGGGCTTCTTCCATTAAGGAATCGAACGTAGATGCAATAAAAAGATCGGGTTTGCTGATGGCATTTCTGGGAGTGGAGTCGGGTGACCGGGGACAACTCCGGAGAATGAGGAAATCCTTGCAATTGCACGAACAAAAAAGAGGGATTGAACTGTTGGATAACGCGGGGATTTCTATCCTTATGTCGCTGCTGATAGGGTTTCCGGGAGAGAATAAGGAAACCATCAGAAATACCGCGGATTTTATCAATAGCCTGGATCTTCGTCAGATGGTTACAACCTATCAGATGTTCCCCATGAATATTTTTCCTCTGAGCGATCTCGGAAATCCTGAATTCAGGAAAAAGTTCAGTTTGACCGGTAACGACAGGGAATGGAGCCATGCGACAATGACCGGCAAAGAAGCACCGTCATATGGTTATGATTTATTCAGACAGGTTGAAGCGGTACCTTATCATTATTACGATGAAAGCCATTTCTTCAACCGTGGGGTATTTACCCTTGAGGAAAGAATCAATCTTTTCCGGCTCAGGCACGATTTGACCATAAATTGTATTGAAAAACAATCCCGGCAGAAAAAGACATCTCTTATCCAGGAGATGTTAAAAGTTATGGGCTTTGATCCTTTATTGGTTACGGATGAAGTAGCTGATATGTTTTACGTGAAGGAGCAGGCGCATTTTAAAATAATCAGGAAGTAATTTTCCCCTGATACAAATCCCAAACAGGGAAAATCATATCATAATCGTTCCAGTTTAGATTCCCGTTAACAATATCGAAATCCTGGAATAAAGTTTCATTGAGGTATTTTTTAATTTCAGGATGATTTGATTCTTCAATAAATGGTTTAAAATCAATAGTTTTTTCAGTACCATCATCGAATTGTATCTTAATTCTCCAATTTTGTAAATATTCAGCCTTGACAATGGTTACAATTTTGGAATAATCTTCTCTATATTCTTCAAGAATTTTCATTTGATTCTTTTTGTAATCCTTTCAAAATTAACATTTTTATGGTAAACAAAATAATCTACCCACTTTTTAACTATATTGTTGCCATAACTTAAAAGAAAAGCTTTAAAGTTTACTAAATCATTCCCTTGAAGGGGTTTGTTGCCCCTAACTTCCTTGATTCTTATTTCAACGATTTTACCTTCATTAATTATAAATTCAGCTTTGCTTTCAAATGTTCCTTTTCTTGCATGAACATGAACCGGATGATGTTCATTCGAATAGAAAAATATTAAAATCCCAAGGTATTCATATATCTTTGGCATGACAATAGCAAATATAACCATTTTGAACCACAATAGGCACAATAGAGCCCATTAGATTTGTGATTTTTATATTTTTCTACTGTGACTATTGTGGTTAATAAATATTTAACAGAATTGATTAATAAATCGGAACGAAAAACACCAATATTCTTCATTCTAGGCCGCCCCCGAACCGGCACGACCCTGCTATTGAAACTTTTCGATGCCCACCCGAATGTAATGATCCCCTGGGAATCCCAGTATATCGTCAATTTATATCCCAGGTATGGCAAGCTGACATCCTGGACAAAAAATGACCTGGAAGACTTTTACAACGACCTGGAAGCTACCTGGCAGTTTAAATTCTGGGATCTGGACCATGTGAAGCTTAAAGAGGACCTTCTGGCGCTGGAGGGAGAGATCAGCTACCCGGAGATCTGCAAGTGGATTCATCAGCAAAGCCGTTCTATGTATCCTAAGAAAGAGATTGAATGGATAGGTGACAAGAACCCGGGATATACGATTTATGTTGATCGGTTGAAAAAGATCTTCCCGGAAGCAAAGTTTATCTTTATCAACCGCGATTACCGGGATAATTTTGTTTCCATCCGCAATGTGGATTTCGAGCTTCCGGTGGTTTCTATTACAACCTATAAGTGGAAATATTTTTACAAAAAGGCATTGAAAGCAAAAGAAAGGTTTCCTGATGATGTGTTGCTTCTTCGCTACGAAGATCTGGCAGCCGAACCGGAAAAATATTTTGGCAATGTTTGCGTGTTTCTCGGATTGGATTCTGTCCCGGAGGTTTTTGAATTCCACAGGAAGAAAGAGGAAGCGGAAGCTTTACTCCGCACCGAACGTTCAAAGATCCACCATGCCAGCCTCATGAACCCGATCAATACCGGACGGATAAGGCTGTGGGAAAAGAAGATGACGGAAAAGGAGATCCGCATGGCAGACCTGGTGGCGGGGAGAGTTGCGGAAAAAGCTGGCTATGAAAGAAGATTCCAACGATCTGGACTTTTGACATGGCTGCAGTCGCTTCCGGGTGTGTTTTATGCGCGGTTTATTTATTGCATCACACCTATCGTTGATAAGTTACCCTACAAATTGCGGGCGCAGGTATTGAATAAAGGGCCGCTGGTTCTTGTAAAGCTCTTTTCAGGTTTTTTCAAAATGCGTAGCTCAGGGCATTGGATTCTGTATTCTGTATTCTGTATTCTGTATTTGCAATAGGATTTTCAATTTTCAATTTTCAATATTCTATTTTCGATGACATGGAAAATTGTACATTTCTGATTGTCAATAACATTAAAAATACAGAATACAGAATACAGAATTGACAATCAATATTGTTTTTCAAGGTCACACCGTAACCTTTTCGTAAACTCCTCCGCACCGACCGGATTCAGGTGATCGGCATCGAAAAAGTACTCCGGATGATCGAAATACAGATCGTGATAATCAAGAACCTGAATGACATTTGGATATTTGGAATAGATTTTTTTGATACTGTCGTATATTAATTCAACGGGAATCATTTGAGAGACATCCTGGAAATATTCCTTGGTGACAGGCGCTCTCAGCAGTATAACGTTTACATCATGCTGCCGGCATTTTTCCAGGATCATTTCAAAATAAATGGCAACAGATGAGTCGAAATATGCATCTTTAGCAAAATAAATGGAGCTTTTTTGTCTGGCACGGTGCATCCTTTCTGTGGAATCGACCGGGATTGCATCTGACCAGTCGTAGGTTGATTCGTCAGACAAAATTCCGACTCCTTCCGGTTTGTTGTATGCGAAATTTTTAAAGTTCCTGGGAGGCCGGTAACCATGATGGAGTTCCAGCTTTCCAATTTTTACGAGATAAACCAGCGAAAGCTTAAAATCGCGATAATTCCCCGCATACGAGAAGAACCTGCCTTCTACCCAATTGGCCAGAACATCACGGTCGTCTTTGATCCTGGCAAGTTCGAAGAAATCCAAATATTTCACCCAATAGGAATTATGCTCAAAATAGTTGGCAGCCCTGGGCCCGAACGATGACAAATCGATATACAAGAGGAGGTTTTCCGGTTTTTTTTCTGTGTTTTCCAGGATGTATTTCAACTTGTAATAGGTCTGCACGTAATTCTCGGCCGGGCTGAAGTAGTTATAACTGTTTTCCAGGATGTAGGTGTTGACGGTGTTATGGGAGTTGCCCATGGAAAGATAGGTCAGAGTATCGTCATATTCCAGGAAATCCTTGTCTTTGGCATTGTTCAGGATGTTGTGCACCACAAAATTTTTATACACCTGATCCAGCAGGATGTTGGCTGCAATCAGAACCAGGATGAAGGTCAGAGCCCGTATGTAAAATCTCCTGTGCATCAGAACTGAAAATATATGAATTGTTGTTGTTGGTTGATAATGCCAAAGATCAGCACATAGAAAATAAAACCGATATATATCGACCAGCGTAACCAAATGGGCTTAGCCGCAATGACCTTCACGAGGTTATTCCTGGAATGATACCATTCAGCCCAAAGCAACAAAACAATTTGCAGGATGGCAAACATGATCTCATTGTCTTTCAGGATGTCAACCAGTGACCGGCTGAAATTATCGAAGATGAATGAATTTTTGATCATGAGAAAGCTTTCCTGGAGTGAAGAAGCTCTGAAGAAATAAACCGAAAATACCAGGATGGAAAATGTAATCAGGATGCTGAGGGAATTCAGGATAAATGGAGCTTTTGTTAATCCCATGCGATGGAAAAAGACTTTCCTGGGTTCTTTGGTAAGGTCGTCGGCCACCAGCAAAACTCCGTGGATGAGCCCGAATACGATAAAGGTCCAGTTGGCACCATGCCACAAACCCATCAGCAGGAAGGTGATGATGATGTTTAGCTGCAGTCTCCAAACCCTGACTTTGTTGCCGACTTTATCAGGAAGAGAGAAGTAAAGGTAATCCCTGAACCATGTTGTAAGGGAGATATGCCATCGGTTCCAGAAATCGGTAAGCGATTTAGCGATCAGCGGCCGGTTGAAGTTCTTCATCAGTTCGATACCCATGAGGCGTGCGGTTCCGCGGGCGATATCGGTATAGGCTGAAAAGTCGCAATAGAGCTGGATAGCGAAAAGCACGGTTGCAAGGATGACCGGCAGCCCGGTATGTTCACCAGGGTTGGCATAGATGCTTGTGACATAGATCCCGATGCGGTCGGCTATGACGATCTTCTTGAAAAAGCCCCAGAGCATGAGCTTTGAACCGCTGATAAGATTTTGCGGGTTGAATGGTTTATTCTCATGAAGTTGTGGAAGCAGGTTGGTGGAACGCTCTATGGGTCCGGCCACCAGTTGCGGGAAGTATGAAACATACAGTGCGAAGCGGCCCAGATGTTTCTCCGGCCTGGTGATACCCCGGTATATATCGATTGAATAGGAAAGGGTCTGGAAAGTATAAAAAGAGATACCAACCGGCAGAAGTACCTTCAGTTCGGGTATCCTGTAAAAGATGTTCAGGTCGCCTAAAAGCACATTCACATTATCACTGAAGAAGTTTAAGTATTTAAACCCCGCCAGGATACCGAGATTTACGATGATGCTGAATACCAGGTAAGGTTTTTTCTTCTTCCTCGACCCGGCCTTTCCCATTTGCAGTCCTGCCCAGTAATCAACCAGGGTGGAAACCATGATCAGGATCACGTACTCTGCTTTCCACGACATATAAAAAAAGTAGCTGGCAGCAAGCAACAGCAGCCATCTCCATTTGTGGTTAAGGGCATAATACAACGCCACCACAATGGGGAAAAAGATAAGGTACTCCAGAGAGTTGAAAAGCATGCTTGTTATATTGTCACTGCAAAGAAAGGGAATAATTGGTAATTCTGAATTCTGTATTCTGTATTCTGTATTGTCAATAGGATATGCAATTGGAAATTTGCTATTTACAATGCATTGACAATATTACATTGCACATTGTCCAATTGCAAATACAGAATACAGAATACAGAATTGCCAATTAATTCGGTATTTTTGCCGAAACACAGATCATGGCTCGCAAAGGTCTTTTCACCGATATCATGAGCGTTATGAGCAGCAACGTGGTGGCTATTGCCAGTGCGCTGGCAGTGAACATCATCTTGTCGAGGCAGCTCGGACCGGCGGGTTTCGGGATATATACGGTCATTATGGTTGTGCCGATGATCGTGATCAGCCTGGTTCAGCTAGGCATACGAGCTTCGGCTATTTATCATATAGGGAAGGAGAAGGAGAATACGTCCCGCTTTGTTTCAGCCATCATGGCGGTTTTGCTGATCTCTTCATTTGCCGGGATGCTGATCTCCGGAGGAACGTTTTTCTTCATGGGACGGGAGGAGCATGGCACGGCCATTATTCTTACCGTGATGTTTATCATTCCCGCCCACCTGGCGGCTTTGTTCTCGGGAGGGATATTTCTGGGTCAGGAGCAGATACGGCGGGCCAACATCATCCGGTGGTTACCGGTACTGCTGGATCTTATCCTGGTCGTTGTGTTTGTGTACTTCCTGAAATGGAAAGTGCAAGGCGCATTGCTCGCATTACTTATTGCATATGCAGCGGTTTCTTCCTGGGCCATTATCACAGTTAACAGGGAGCACCCGGCCGGTATCCGTTTCGATCTTCCGGTGATCAAAAGGATTGTTGGCAAAGGGATCGTTTTTGCTATGGCCTTTTTTATCATACAGTTGAATTACCGTATCGATATCCTCATCCTGGAAAGCCTTACTACGGCTCAGGAAGTAGGATATTATTCCCTGGGGGTCTCTATCGGGGAAGTGCTGTGGCAGTTGCCTCTTGCTGTTGGGATCGTATTGATGAGCCGGACGGCCAATGCAGAGGACCAGGATGAAATGAACATCACCACAGCAAAGTTGCTGAGGTTGTCATTCCTGGCTGCATTGCTGGCATCCATCGTGTTGTTCCTGCTGGCACCCGTGCTGGTACCCTTGATCTGGGGAAAAGAATTCCTTCCCAGCGTGCCTTTATTGCAGTATATCCTTCCCGGGATATTGTTTTTCAGTGTTTTCAGGATCATCGGAAGCCGTTTGTCGGGGATCGGGAAGCCGGAAATTGCTATCTATGTGTTTGCCCCGGCATTGGTGTTGAATGTGATCTTAAATTACTGGTGGATACCGCTTTACGGGGCTATGGGCGCGGTGATGGCGACAAATGCCAGCTATATTCTGGGCTCGGTAGCGTTTCTAATCGTATATTCGAATGTGGTTGGCATGCCGGTGAGGGAGATTGTTAAATATAGAATCAGTGATTTTAGATTTTTCACCAGAGATTACACGGATTAACACAGATTATGAATGAAAATTGCCAATAATGATGTATACATTGTATAAAAGGTTAATGAAATAGTTTGATAGTATCATTTAACCAATCAAATAGAAATCTGTGCAAATCCGTGTAATCTGTGGTGAATAAAAACAATATGAAACCAGGAACGCCTTTTTTCTTTATCATTGGCCGGCCCCGGTCCGGCACCACCCTATTGCGCTTTCTTTTTGAGGCTCACCCGAATGTATTGGTCCCGCCGGAATGCCCAGTCATCCTCAGTCTGTACAAGAAATACCAGAAGCGGAAATTCTGGAAGGCGAATGATATTGAAGAGCTGGTGCAGGACATCCTGAAGCAACGATATTTCGAAACCTGGCTCATCACCGAAGACCGGCTTAGGGAAAGACTTATGGAATGCCAGGGAGCAAATGATTTTTGGAGCATCCTGGAAACATTGTACCTCAGTTATCAATCTGTATTTCCCAAAGAAGATATCCGGCTTATCGGTGATAAAAACCCGGCATATTCGCTGTATATCAAACGCATCCAACAACTATATCCCGGGTCAAAGTTCATTTATATCAATCGTGATTACCGTGATAATTACCTTTCTCTTATCCGGGTGAATTTTGAGGTGCCGGTAGTTCCGCTCGTTGTTTACCGGTGGAAATTTGCCTATCGTCAGTTCAGGAAGTTACAGAAGCAGAACCCCGGCAGGTTTTATTACCTGCGATACGAGGATTTGGTGGAAGACGCGCAGGAGCATTTTGCACGGCTTTGCAGTTTTCTGGACATACCTTATAATGAGGAAGTTTTTGATTTTCACAGGAAGAAGCAGGAGTTGGAATCGGCATACGGCAATTCGGACGAGCTGAAGTATATCCATCAGAGCCTGCTGAATCCGATCAGCGCGAAGAATATAGGATCCTGGAAGGAGAAGATGACGGAGAAGGAGATCAGAAAGGCTGACCTGGTTGCGGGGAAAGCGGCAGAGGAAGCAGGTTACAGGAGACAGGTCACAAGTCACAATTTCTGGTTAGCTATTAAGTTATTTCCTTTGCTTTCCTATGCAAGAATGATGTATGCATTGATGTTGTGGGGGGAAAAGTTACCTTATGGCATCCGGAATGCCTTGCTGGAGCTGCTGAGTATTTTCCTGAAAACCTATTGGTGGCTGAATAAAAAGAAATTCAGAAAGGTGTAGGTTCAATATAAATGTATTTCCCTTCGGGTGTGTCTTCCTCCGACTTTATAAATTCCCTGTTCATCTTTTCTTTCATGAAATCATAAAGCCCCGATCTGATGTCCTCGTTGTTATAGAAAATCCAATGATCTCTCCCTCTGTCTTCGGAAAGCAGGCTGGCGGCCTGGATAAGTTTTCTGGCTTTTTTAATAAAATTCTCCCGGGTAAGTTTGTATTCCTGGTTGTATTCATTTTCCTGTCCTTCCATTAGTTCGTACCCCAGGTGAAGGTTCAGCCTTTTAGCCCTTTCGTTGTCGTGGAGCGTTTTTATATACGATTTTCTCGCATCAAACAGGAAAAGATTGGTTTCCAGGAGGAGGAGGGAGGCCCAGACAGGCACAAAGGTCTCGTAATATTTATCATCCCACAGGAAAATCCCGCCTTCCGACGATTGATCATCGTAATTGGCTTTGGAAGTATTGATCAGTCCGATTTTCTCCCCTTCAAATTCGATGATGAAATAGAAATTATAGAAGTCGTTAATGGATTCAAACCATTTCTTTTGCATCTCCGGGGTGATCTCCTCCCTGTATTCCATGAATTGCCTGATTTGCTGTGAGTTTCTCCATTGCCTTACCATTTCGATATCATCTTCGGTAAGCCTGGAAAGGGTTATGTCGTATTTGTGGAGTTGCATGACTGTTATATTGTTATATTGTTATATTGTTATACTGTTATATTGTTATATTGTCTGCCAGGGTGAAGGCTCAGTTTAAGATCTAAGATCTAAGATCTGAGATCTGAGATCTGAGATCTTCATCCGCCTCCGAGGATTAAATTTGTTGCCGTGATCCACTTCGATGCATCTGATAGGAAGAACACGGCGGTGTTGGCGACATCTTCCGGTTCGCCCAAACCCAGAAGCTGTTGAGCTTCAATTTTGTCGACGGCTTCCTGGGAATAATTTGTTGCTGTTTCATCCAGCATGGGTGTTCTTACAAAAGCCGGTGCTATGCAGTTGGAACGGATCCCTTTGGGTGCCAGTTCAACAGCCAGGGTTCGTGCATATCCTTCCAATGCTGCTTTTGCGCTGATGTACATCGCTCCGCCGACAAAAGGGTAGCGCGTTGAGATGGAAGAAATGAACAGCAGAGAGCAATTGTTTTTTTCAAGCTTTTTCTTTGCCAGCAAACGGCTTGTGAGCATAACGGATGCATCAAAGCTGATGCTGAAAGTCTTTTTCAGGATCTCCTGTGTAACAAACCGGGCTGGGTTGAGGTCGGAGATACCGGTGCTGTAAATTACCCCGTTCAGAACAGGCAGTTGCTCTGTGAGCTTGTCGATGTCTTCCTGCTTTGTAAGATCAGCAGCTATTTGTAAATGACGATCACCTTCAAGGCTGTCAAATGTTTTCTGCAGTTTTTCAGGATTCCTTCCGGTGGCAATCACGGTACCTCCATACCGGCTGATGGTTATGGCGCATTGCCGGCCCAACCCGGAAGAAGCTCCGGTTATTAAAATTATTTTTCCTGTAAGATCAAAAGCGTTCATTGAATATTATATGGTTATATGGTTATATGGTTAATGACTTTGGATTCTGGGCGCTGGATGTTTCAGGTTACAAGTTTCAATCCATTCTCACCTCTCACCTCTCATCTCTCATCTCTCATCTCTTTTCTCCCTTCTCCCCTCTCCCCTCTCCCCTCTATCCTCTATCCTCTCCCCTCTATATCTCCACAATCTCCGGGCACACGATCCTGTCCAGTTCCACCAACGCTGTTCCCCATGATAATCCAATCCCGAAAGCTGTTAAAACAAGGTTAAGTTTTTTACTTGTTATTTCATCCCTTAGTTCTGAGATGATAGTCAGGGGAACAGAGGCTCCGCTGGTATTTCCATACTTTTGGATGGAGTAGGGGACCTTTTCTTTATCCACTTTCAGCATCTTACGCAAAGTTTCGTTAATCAGTTTGTTGGCCTGGTGGAAAATGATGTAGTCAAAGTCGTCGACCGATTTTTCGGCGTATTTCAGGGTTTTTTTGATGTTCGGGACGACCTCTCTGAGCGAAAAATTAAATACTTCAATGCCGTCCAGGACAACGTGCATCCTGGTTCTGTATATACCTTTGCCGTATTTCCTGAACTCCAGTGATCTTTTCCCGAACAGATTACGCACTCCTCCGTCCGGTATCATGATGGCTTTATGTCCGGCACCATCGGTTTGCAGGTTGAACGGGATGGCAGGAGCGGTTTCATCGTATTCGATGGCAGTCACTGTGCCGGAATCTCCGAATAAAGGATAGGTGCTTTTGTCCCTGTAGGATGAAGTAACATTGGAAAGATCGCCGACCAGCAGCAAAGCTTTGGTGATCTGTCCATTGCTCATCAGGCTGCCTATCATGGAAAGCCCGTAAACGTAGCCGGAACAACCCAGGTTAATGTCGAGTGCCAAGCAGGTTAGCGGGAGGCCAAGCCTGTCCTGCAGGATGGGGGCAGTTGCCGGTACAATGTAATCACCTGATTGTGTGACCAGAATCAGGGCCTGAATATCGTTTTTGTCCCATTTGAGATCTTCCAGTAGTTTTTCCGTTGCAGCAAAACAAAGGTCGGAGGTGGTCATGCCTTTGGGTGCGTGGCGTTTTTTTTCCACGCCGATGTTTTTAATGACCGATTCGCGGTCTTTCACCGGGATCCATTTGTAATCGCGGTTGCTTACCTCATTTTTTGGCACGGCTGCTGCCATACCTTTGATGCGTATGTTGGGGACGGAGAATATTGCCATAAATATTATGCTTTATGCAAAAATAGATTAAATAAACTTTTTTTGAATGGAATAAACAAATTAATGGATATGAATATTGGGAAACATTAACAAAAAGTCACAGGTTGCAGGTTGCAGGTTGCAGCTCATCACTCAATACCCATACTCAAACTACCTACAGCATGAAGCCTGTATCCTGTAACCTGTAACTAATTGTTAATCTATCCCTAAATTAAATACTTTAAAGCACCTGCAAAAATTCTTTTGTTGTTATAACCTTTGTTTTTATTCCCGGGTAAAGTGACTCTAAGGAGTAAAATGCTTTAGGTCGTGTTTGATTGCTCCATTTCACTTCTATAGCTTCAGTTGTGCCATCGTGCTGGACAATGAAATCAACCTCTGTTTTATTTGCTGTTCGCCAGAAATTAATCCTGTCAAGAGAATAAAAATCATTTGAAAGCAGCTCTGTCAGATAAAAATTTTCAAATAAGCTACCTTTATCTGTCCGGATTTCTAATTCATTGAAATTATTCAATATAAAATTTCTCAATCCTAAATCAAGAAAGTACAGTTTTGGTGTCTTTGTAATCTCCTTAATATGCTTTCTGTGAAAAGGATATATTCTTTTACAAATAAATGTATGTTCGAGTATATTGATGTATTCTTCAGTTATTCCCCGTGAAATACCTAATGAATTTGAGATTGATTGGATGTTAAGCAAATCACCTGTTTGTGCTGCAGCACGAATTAAAAACTTGTTGTAGGTTTCTACATCTTTTATTTTAATAAAGTCAACAAGGTCTTTTTGAACATAGGACTGAAAGATGTCTTTGATTCTCAGTTTTTTTTCGATGGGTTGGATTGCTTTTGCAACGGCCGGATAGGATCCATATAAAAGGATATTTTTTAGTGTTTCTTCACGGGTGGATGGCCTGGCAAAATCCAGATATTCCTCAAATGTTAACCGGTTTATGTTGAAATTCCTGACACGCCCGGCCAGGTGTTCCTTTGTTTTTGCTCTTATTTCTAGTTGGGATGATCCGCTAAAGATGATTTTAATGTTTCGCTTTAAATCAAATAGCTCCTTTAGAAATAATCCCGGAGAGTTTAAACGTTGTATCTCGTCAATAAAAATATATTTCTTCTCAGGGTCATCTCCAATGAATTGGAAAAATTCCGGAATGTTTGAAAAAAGTGACTGTAACTTAAGATCATCAAGGTTGAAGTAAAATATATTATTCACACGAACATTGTTTTTTAGCAGGTTTTCAATGATCAGATAAATCAAAGAACTTTTACCTACCTGCCTGCTGCCTGTTAGACCCAAAATCAATTCGTTTTCAAGGTTGTCCTTCAATACTTTAAATATTTTTCTCGTGTTGAGGTGAAATGGCATTGTATTGTCTTTGCGCCATGGATTCTGAAGGTCGAAAATTTGTTCTATCATACAAACCAGATATTATTTTACTAAATTACAAAAATTATCTAGATAATAATCACATTTTCTAAAAAATTATCTGGTTTAATCTGTGTAAATCTGCGTAATCTGTGGTTAGTTTTTTACCACGGATTCCACAGATTAACACAGATTTTGATTGCTTTGGTTATTTTTAATAGTAGAAGTAAGGTTTGAGGTTTATTGTGACCTAAAAATATTGGTGAAAGATTCAAAAATGTTCTTACACAGGGTTTTATCTGTAATCCCGAATATTTACCATGAAAAATTCAATTTGAATTTGAAATATTCATGGTAATTGCTATATTTGTAGTATGATAAAGAGAAACCTGGAATCGAAGATATTGGATAGCATTAGTTATTTTCCTGTAACAGGATTAATCGGACCAAGACAAGTAGGTAAAACAACACTGGC
>Ga0180009_10001175_pt1 | contig 32653 bp, 35 predicted proteins | sample OS_PC_MetaG_FD_123537 | JGI IMG/M metagenome (GOLD analysis project Ga0180009, IMG submission 123537) | Groundwater microbial communities from the Aspo Hard Rock Laboratory (HRL) deep subsurface site, Sweden - OS_PC_MetaG | ecosystem: Environmental > Aquatic > Deep subsurface > Groundwater...
CGCCATCCTTCATGCCGGTGGCGCGCCACAGCGCACGTGCCCCCGCCATGTTGCGGCCGCGGGTGGTTGTCCAGGAACGGTAGTCAGGCATGATGGTCACTCTCAAGCAATTTATAATCAGCCAGACATTTTACTCGCGCTACCCCAACCCGGACACCACCCATGCTCCTGCACCCGCAATTCGATCCCGTTGCCCTGCAACTCGGCCCCGTCGCCATCCATTGGTACGGCCTCATGTATCTGGCCGCGTTTGCGCAGTTCATCCTGCTGGGACGCTGGTGCATCGCCAACCGCGCCTGGAGCGGCTGGACCCCGAAAATGCTCGACGACGTGCTGTTCTACGGCGTGCTCGGCGTCATCCTGGGCGGGCGGCTGGGGTATATCTTGTTCTACAAACCCATGGAATACCTCGCCCACCCGCTCGACATCCTCAAAGTGTGGGAAGGCGGCATGAGTTTTCACGGCGGCTTTCTCGGCGTCATCATCGCGATGGCGCTGTTTGCCCACACCCGCAAACTGCGCTGGCTTGCCGTCACCGACTTCATCGCCCCGCTGGTGCCGCTGGGTCTGGCCGCCGGGCGGCTCGGCAACTTCATCAACGGCGAACTGTGGGGTCGCGCCACCGACCTGCCCTGGGGCATGGTGTTCCCACAGGCGGGCGACGGCATTGCACGCCACCCCTCGCAGCTCTATCAATTCGCTGGCGAAGGCCTGCTGCTGTTCGTCCTGCTATGGTGGTTTGCCAGCAAACCGCGCCCGGTCGGCGCCATCTCCGGCGTGTTCCTCATCGGCTATGGCGGCTTCCGCTTCCTCGCCGAATTCGCCCGCGAGCCTGACAGTTACCTGGGCTTGCTCGGACTCGGTTTAAGCATGGGGCAATGGTTGTCTGTGCCCATGGTCATCGCCGGTGTGCTGATGCTGCGTTGGGCAAACCGTCAATCCAATCCGCGGCCGGCATGACCCCAACCCTGATTAAACGGATGGCTTCCTCCCAGCAAAAACGTGCCGACCTATGGGCACGTCTATGGCTTTTCGGCGGCTGGCTGGGCATTGTCATTACCCTAGTGGTGTCATTGATGCCACCCACACTCGGCAACGACGACACCCACCTTGACAAAGCCGCGCACCTGCTGGGCTATGCGCTGCTCATGTTCTGGTGGGCGCAGCTCATCATCGAGCGGCGCTGGAAGCTCGCACTAGCCGTGGTCGCATTCGGCATCGCCATCGAACTGCTGCAAGGCCTCACCCCTGATCGCTTGCCCGATCCGCTTGATGCCCTGGCCAATGCGGGCGGCGTCCTGCTCGGCTGGCTGGCGGCCCGTCTCAGTCCCAACCTGATCAAGCGTTTTGCTGTGCTTTTCGTCGTGCACCGCTAAAGCTATACTTTGCCGCGATGGGGCGGTAGCTCAGCTGGGAGAGCGCTGCGTTCGCAATGCAGAGGTCGGGAGTTCGATCCTCCTCCGCTCCACCAACCTGCCTGTGATCAAATCGGGACACAAGCACACAACCAGCTGAGGCGACGCGTCAGCGTGGATGGCTAGGCTGAACTATCAATCCAAACGTCCAAAGCGCCACTTAGCCAATATAATGAATGGGTTGAATCGAATGCCGGATCAACCCATCCATTAATACTGTGAAGTCGCCATGCCTGAAGCAAACCAGCCTGAAATAAATTCCGCGTTACAAAACGAAATCGCAGGACTCATCGTCTCCTCGCTCAACCTCGACGTCAGCCCCGAAGAGATTCAAGCCGATGCCCCGCTCTATGGCGACGGCCTGGGGCTCGACTCGATCGATATTCTGGAAGTGGCGCTGGTGGTATCCAAGCGCTTCGGATTCCAGTTGCGCGCCGACAATGCGGACAACGTGAAAATTTTCAGCTCGCTGGCCAGCCTGACCCAACACATCGCGGCGAACAAAACCAAATGAGCATTCCCCTGGCACGCGTGGCCCGTTGGGGCATTATCGCTGCCGGGGCGATTGCTTACCCTTTTCTGGCGCACTACAGCACAACCCCCGCCGCAGTCGCTTCGATGCCCTGGCTTGGGGTCGGAATGTCGTTGACGCCCTCGCTTGCCATCCTGCTCTTCATGACCTGGAATTCACCCAGGAAGCCTGCCATGCTACTGTTGTGCGCGGTTGTCGGCATGTTGGTGTGGGGGTTCTGGGGCATGCTGGAACGCAATTTCAGTTGGGCCTATTTCATCCAGCACGCAGGCACCAACCTGATGCTGGCCGCGGTGTTCGGGGTGACGCTGGCGCGTGACCGACAAGCCTTGTGCTCCCGTTTTGCCGAAGCCGTACACGGCAGCCTGGAACCCGAAGTGTTGCGTTACACCCGTCAGCTCACGTTGGCGTGGACACTGTTTTTTATCGCGCTCAGCGTGGTTTCCGCCCTGCTGTTTGCCTTTAACCCGATTGAAACCTGGTCCATTTTTGCCAATTTCATGACCTTTCCGTTGGTCATTTTGATGTTCATCGTTGAGTTTCTGATTCGCCTGCGCATGCTGCCGAATCTGGAAAGGCACAACATTCTGGATGGCATTCTTGCCTTCTGGAAAACGCATCCCGAGCGTTCAGACACGCCACCGCCTGTTCGCTAGACAGGTTTCGTTTGCCATGTCGACCCTGCCGCTCATTGCCCACCGCACACTCGACGCCATCGTGGCGTGGCGTGATTGCACGCCTATCAGTGCGAGGCAGTTCTTAAGCGAAGTGGATTACGTCGCCAAGCTGTTGCCGCAAGGCCGGCATGTGCTCAACCTGTGCAGCGACCGTTACCATTTTTCGGTATCGCTGGCGGCGTGCATTGTCAGTGGTCGCGTCAGCCTGTTACCCTCCACCCACACCGCGGAAACGGTTCGGCAGATGCAGCGCATCAGCCCAGACGTGTTCTGCATCACCGACCAGGAAAACAACGGCGCGGATCTGCCCACCTTCCGCTACCCCGAGTCGGTGCCGGCGCCCGCTGCGAATCCAGCCATTCCCGCCATCGATTGTGATCAGGTGATCGCCGAGGTTTTCACCTCCGGCTCGAGCGGTCTGCCGATTCCCCACACCAAGCGCTGGGGCAGTCTGGTCAAGAACGCGCGAGCCGAAGCTGAACGGCTGGGCGTGAGCACTGCCCATGCCATTCTCGGCACGGTGCCGCCGCAACACATGTATGGCCTGGAATCGACGGTTTTGATGCCATGGCAAAGTGGCGCCGCGCTGCATGCCGGCCATCCTTTTTACCCGGCGGATATTTGCGCCCAGCTGGCCGAATTGCCGCATCCCCGAATGCTGGTGACCACACCTTTCCATCTGCGCACCCTGCTCACGGAGCAGGCGACGCTGCCGGCGGTTGACCAGTTGCTCTCGGCCACCGCCCCGCTGTCGCAAACCCTGGCACAGGCGGCCGAAGCCCGTTTTGGCGCGCCGTTGCACGAAATTTACGGCTGCACCGAGGCCGGACAAATCGCCTCGCGCCGTACTGCCGCCGATACCGAATGGCAGACACTACCGAATGTGGTATTGGACCGCGAGCTGGAAACGCTTTGGGCTGTAGGCGGGCATATCGACGCCCCCACCCCGCTGAGCGATGTGATCGAACTCCTCGGCGACGGCCCGCAGTGGACGCATTTTCTGCTCCACGGCCGCCATGCCGATCTCGTCAATATCGCCGGCAAGCGCACCTCGCTGGCCTACCTCAATCATCAGCTGAACGCCATTCCCGGCGTACTCGACGGCGTTTTTCTGCAACCCGAACCTGTCCACGCTGAAGACATCGGCCGGCTCACCGCGCTGGTAGTGGCCCCCGGCCTCACCCCGACCGCACTGATCCAGGCGCTGCGCGAGTGCATCGACCCGACTTTTTTGCCGCGGCCGTTATTGTTTGTCGACACCCTGCCGCGCAACGCCACCGGCAAGCTGCCCGAACAGATGGCGCGCAACCTGCTGGCAAGCCTGCAGGCGCGGCCGACAAACCGGGCGCTGTCATGAGCGAGTCCATGCTGCCTTTGATCATTCCGGCCGACCATCCGGCGTACGCCGGACACTTCCCGGGGCAGCCCATCCTTCCCGGCGTCGTGCTGCTCGACGCCGCACTGCATGCCCTGGCCGGGGTGCAGGGCAACCCGACCGCAAGCGGACAGATCAAGTCGGCGAAGTTTCTCAGCCCGGTATTGCCCGGCGAACCGCTGGCGCTGTATTACACCGCGTCAGCCGCCGGCGGATTTCGGTTCGAACTCCGCAGCGACGCGCGCACGGTCGCAAGTGGTGCCGTCGATTTCACGCAGGCCTTGCTGGAATGAACACATCGGAACCGCAACCCGACGACTCGACCACCCAGCAGGCGGAATGGGCGCAACGTCCGGAGCGTAGCAACCGAACCATGCTGCAGATCATCAGCTGGATTTCACTGCATCTGGGACGTACCCCTGCCCGCTTTGTTCTGGCCGGCATCAGTCTTTATTTTCTGGCGTTCTCGCCCACTGCAAAAGCCGCTTCGCGCGTTTATCTGCGCCGGGTTCTGGGGCGCGAACCGCGTCTCGCCGACTTGTTTCGGCACTTTCACAGCTTCGCCTCCACCATCCACGACCGGATTTTTCTGCTGAATGGACGCTTCGACCTGTTTGAAATCGAGGTGCACGGCAAGGCCATCATCGATGAGGTGCTGGCGGCAGGGCGCGGCGCTTTTCTGATGGGGGCGCACATGGGCAGCTTTGAGGTGACACGCGCCATCGGCCGCAACCAACCCGATCTTAAAGTGGCCATGGTCATGTACGAGGACAACGCCCGCAAGCTCAACGCCGCGCTAGCTGCGATCAACCCGGCGGCGGTGCGGGAGATAATCCCGTTGGGGCGGATCGACTCGATGCTACAGGTGCAGGCCAGCCTCGATGACGGCGTGGCGCTCGGCATCCTGAGCGACCGCACCTTGAGCGGCGACCCCACGCTGCGACTTCCCTTTCTGGGGGCAGATGCCGAGTTTCCGCTCGGCCCCATGCGCCTGGCTGCCATGCTGAAACGGCCAGTGTTGTTCATGAGCGGCCTCTATCTGGGCGGTAACCGCTACGCCGTTCATTTCGAGCAGCTGGCCGATTTCAGCACACTCGAACGGGCCGACCGCGATGCCGCCATCCACACTGCAGTAGCAGCCTATGCCTCCTGTCTGGAACGCCATTGCCGCACCGCGCCCTACAACTGGTTTAACTTCTTCGATTTCTGGCGCCCCAAGGATGCCGCCTAAACCATGACCCGATCCGCTTATTTTCGACTTGCCGCGTTTGCTTTGCTGACCCTTTTTCTCAGCCCGACCGTACAGGCTGCACCGCTGAGCATTGCGCAGTTGATGACGAACCTGGCGAAGAACCCGCAAGGCGCGGCCACCTTCATCGAGAAAAAATTCATTTCCATCCTCGAGCAGCCGGTCGAGTCGTCCGGCGAACTGCTGTTCATTGCGCCGGCCCGCCTGGAAAAGCGCACGCTGAAACCCCGCCTCGAGACCATGGTGCTCGACGGCGACACCCTCACGCTTGAACGCGGCCGCCGCAAACACGTTCTGCAGCTCAAGGACTACCCGGAGGTGGCGGGTATGATCGAGAGCATTCGCGCCACGCTGGCCGGCGACCGCAAGGCGCTGGAACGGGTCTACCACCTGGCCCTGAACGGCGACACTGAACGCTGGGCGCTGGTGCTCACGCCACTCGACGCCAAGGTCGGCAAGGTCATCGCGCGTATCCAGATGAGCGGCAGCCGGGATGGGGTGCGCAGCGTCGAAATTCTCCAGGCGGATGGTGACAGCTCGTTGATGACGATCGAAAAGCTGGCGCCGTAATGATCCACACGCGCCGCCGCGGCATCACCGCCATCGTGCTATGGCTGATTTTTTTGCTGGCCTGCGCCGGCATCATCAGCCGCACCCACTTCACCACCGACTTGTCGGCCTTTTTGCCGCGCTCCCCCACGCTCGAGCAGCAGTTGCTGATGGATCAACTGCGTGACGGCCTGGCCTCGCGCCTGATACTGGTGGGGATAGAAGGCGCCGATGCCCCCGCCCGCGCCCAACTTTCAAAGCAAATTGCCCAGCGTCTGCGTACCGACCCGGCGTTTGCCAGCGTCAACAATGGTGAGCCCGTCAACGCCGAGCGCGACCGCACTTATCTGTTCGACCATCGTTATCTGCTGAGCCCGGCCGTGACACCGGAACGCTTCAGCGAGGCCGGGCTGCATGCCGCCCTCGGCGACAGCATCGATCTGCTGGCCTCGCCGGCCGGCTTGCTGGTCAAATCCATTCTGCCGCGCGACCCGACCGGCGAAATGGTGCTGTTGCTCGACCAGCTCAACAGCGGTTCCCAACCCAATCTGATCGAAGGCGCATGGGCATCGCGCGATGGCACCCGCGCCTTGATGCTGATGCAAACGCGCGCATCGGGCAGCAACACCGATGCCCAGCAACACGCCATGGCCGTCATCCAGCAGGCATTCGACCAGGCCGTCGGCGCGACTGCCTCCGCCCAGCTGGTGATGACCGGCCCCGGCGTGTTTTCGGTGACCTCGCGCGACACCATCAAGCGCCAGGTCACCCGTCTGTCCATCATCAGCCTGACGCTCATCGCCACGCTGCTGTTGCTGGTTTACCGATCCTTCAGCGCACTGGGATTGGGCTTGCTGCCCGTGATCAGCGGCGCGCTGGCGGGCATTGCGGCGGTCAGCCTGGGCTTTGGCGAGGTGCACGGCATCACGCTGGGGTTTGGCACCGCCCTGATCGGCGAGGCGGTGGATTATTCCATCTATCTGTTTGTGCAATCGGAGCAGAACAGTGCGGACCGTCAAAACTGGCTCAAGCGCCACTGGCCCACCATCCGCCTCGGCGTGCTGACCTCGATCTTCGGCTTTGCTTCGCTGTTGCTGTCGGGCTTTCCCGGTTTGGCGCAACTCGGCCTGTACGCCATTGCCGGGCTGGTCGCGGCCGCAACGGTAACGCGCTTCGTCCTGCCTTCGCTGCTGCCGGCCAACTTCCGAATTCATGATGTATCGGCGATCGGTCTCACCCTGTCTCGCTGGGTGAAACGCGCGGACGTCTTGCGCTGGCCTGCCCTGATCGTGTTGGCGGCGGCCTGCATCATCGTGGTCGTCAATCGCGACAGTTTGTGGGATGACAAAATCGCGTCGCTTAGTCCGGTGTCGCAAGCCGATGTGGAACTCGATACCCGTTTGCGCGCCGACATGGGTGCGCCGGATGTGCGCTATCTGGTCGTCGTCTCCGGGGCGAACCAGGAATCCGTCTTGCGCACGTCCGAACAGGTGTCCGTGCGATTGCAAAACCTGGTCGATCAAGGCGAGCTCGCCGGATTCGAGAGCCCCAGCCGTTATCTTCCCAGCACTGTCATGCAACGCGCCCGCCAGGCCAGCCTGCCCGATCGCCCCGAACTGGAAACCCGGCTGGCGCAGGCCGTTCAAGGCCTGCCTGTGCGCGCGGCGTTGTTTACGCCATTTCTGGACGACGCTGCCGCAGCACGCCGCCAGCCTGTGCTGCAGGCTGCCGACCTGCAACAGACCTCGATGGCGATGGCGGTCGATGCCTTGCTGATTCAGCAAAAACAGCAATGGCGCGCTTTGCTGCCACTGACCGCGCCCGAAGGCGTCGACATCAACGCCGATCATCTGCGAACGGCATTGGACGGCATGCCTGATGTGCTGTTTGTGGACATGAAAGCCGAGTCGGATCGCTTGTATTCCGGCTACTTGAATGAAGCCATCGGGCTGTCGCTTGGCGGATTGGTGGCCATTATCGGTTTGCTGCTCGTAGTGTTTCGCTCGCCGCTGCGCGTGCTGCGCATCATCGCGCCACTGGCCGCTGCGGTCGTCACTGTCACGGCGGGATTAAGCCTGTTGGGCCAGCAAATGATCATTTTGCATTTGGTGGGTTTGTTGTTAGTGGTCGCTGTGGGCTCGAATTACGCGCTGTTTTTTGATCGGCCCGATCCGCACACGCCCATCCTGCCGCGTACGCTGGCCTCGATGCTGTTTGCCAGTCTCACCACCGTGGCCGGTTTTGGCCTGCTCGCGTTTTCCAGCGTTTCCCTCTTGCAGGCAATGGGCGTGACCGTCGCACCGGGTGTCCTGCTGGCGTTGATGTATTCGGCGATTTTTGCCCGCCAATCCAAGGCGAGCCCATCCCATGTTTAATTCAGCCTGGCGCCCCACCCTGCTAATCCGCGCGACCTTTGTGCTGCATGGGCTGGCGTTACTGGCCGTGATCGCCGCGCCCGCGCAATGGCGCTGGGCGCTGGGCGCCTTGATCGTCAATCACCTGCTGCTGACTGCCACGGGATTATGGCCGCGCAGCACTTGGCTGGGACCAAACTGGACGCGGCTTCCCGCTGCCGCCGCCGCCCGAAAGGAAATCGCGCTGACCATCGACGATGGTCCAGACCCCCTCGTCACCCCGCAAGTGCTGGACATTCTGGATCAGCATCAAACGCATGCCACCTTTTTCTGCGTGGGCGTAAAAGCGGCGCAATACCCGGATCTATGCCGGGAAATCGTCCGCCGAGGTCATGCCGTGGAAAACCATAGTCAGCGCCACCGCCACACCTTTTCCCTGCTGGGTCCGCGGGGTTTCAGACGTGAACTGGAAGCCGCGCAACACACGCTCAGCCAGATCACCGGTCAACGCCCGATGTTTTTTCGTGCGCCTGCCGGCTTGCGCAATCCTTTTCTCGACCCCGTACTAACACGGCTTGGCTTGACCCTCGCCAGCTGGTCGGCGCGCGGTTTCGATACCCGGATCGGTGACGCCGAGCGGGTCAAGCATGCGCTATTACGCGAGCTGCGGGCAGGTGCCATTTTGCTGCTGCACGATGGCAATGCCGCGCTGTCCCCCCGGGGTGTCCCGGTTATTCTCGACGTGCTGCCAGACGTGCTGAAGTCGGCCTCTGCTGCCGGATTGAATTTCGTCCGCTTGCGGGATGCCCATTCATGACTCGCACACAACACACGCTTAGTCGCGACCGCACCCAGGAGAACGGATTGTGAACACCCGTCAGCCAACGCCGTGGTACCGACAGGTAGCAACAGCGCTCACCCAATACAAAGTGCTAAAAGGAATCGGCACGCCGCTTTTTATCGCCCTGTTTTTCGGCGCATATTTCTACGTGCTCAAAAACCCGGCCTTCCCGACTACGGTGATGCCACTGACCTGGCTGGATAAAATGATCAGTTTTCAGCCGCAGGCCATGTCGCTGTATGTCTCATTGTGGGTGTATGTTTCGCTGCCCCCAGCCCTGCTCGCGGCGCGACACGAACTCTATCGATATGGCATGGCGATGGGCACAACCTGCCTGGTGGGGCTGTTTGTTTTTTTCTTCTGGCCCACCGCGGTCCCCGCAGCCGATATTGACTGGGCCCGCTATCCTGGCGTGGATTTTCTCAAGAACGTCGATGCTGCAGGCAATGCCTTCCCTTCGCTGCATGTTGCCACGGCCTTTTTTTCGGGGATCTGGCTGGATCGCCTGTTGCGTCGATTCGGCGCGCCGCGGTGGAGTCGGCTATTTAACTGGATGTGGTGTATCGGTATCATTTACTCCACCCTCGCCACCCGCCAGCATGTGGCGGTCGATGTGTGGGGCGGTATGGTGCTGGGAGGCGTGGCAGCCTGGTTGTCATTGCGGCAGTATGCAGACATCGCGCGCCCGCCCGACCGGATTTGAAGGAAACCCGCCTGTGAAATCGATTGCAAACGTTCTACATCTGGATAGGTTGACGGGTTGAATACGCTCTGGCTTTCTCACTTCACCGCAACCAGTGCCATCGGTTGCGGCCTTGAACTCACTCACACCGCACTGCGTCAACAACGCGGCGGGCTGGCGCCGTGCGCGTTCGACACGGTCGACCTGAACACGTTTGTGGGGGAGGTTGCGGGGGTGGATAGCATGCAGCTTCCCGCTCACTTGGCCGACTTTGACTGCCGCAACAACCGGCTCGCCTTGCTGGGCTTGCGCCAGGATGGCTTCATGGCTGCGGTGGAAGCAGCGATCGCTCGCCATGGCCGGCGGCGCATCGCGGTATTGCTCGGCACCAGCACGGCTGGGGTCCTGCAGTCCGAGCAGGCGTATCGCCTACGCGATCCGACGACCGGCGTACTCCCCGCCGACTTCATCTATCGCACCACCCATAACGCCTATTCGGTTGCCGATTTCGTACGCAATGTCTTCAAGCTGGAAGGCCCGGCCGCGGTGGTCTCGACCGCCTGCTCGTCCAGCGCCAAGGTGTTCGCCTCGGCAGCACGCATGATGGAAGCCGGGTTGATCGACGCGGCCATCGTCGGCGGCGTCGACTCACTTTGTCTGACCACACTGTACGGCTTCAACTCGCTGGAACTGCTGTCATCCACACCGTGCCAGCCGTTCGATGTGGACCGCACCGGCATTTCCATCGGCGAAGCGTCCGCGTTCATTCTGCTTGAGCGCCCGGCCAGTAGCCTGGACGCCAACGCGGTGCTCCTCCTCGGCGCGGGTGAGTCCAGCGATGCCTACCATATGTCCTCACCGCATCCGGACGGCCTGGGCGCCCAGATGGCCATGGCCGGCGCGTTGAAAGCGGCCGGCCTGCAGGCTGGCGCGATCGATTACATCAACCTGCACGGCACCGCGACGCCCAGCAACGATGCGGCCGAAGGCAAGGCCGTAGCCGCGCTGTTCGGCGACCGCGTGCCCTGCAGCTCCACCAAGGGCGCGACCGGCCACACCCTCGGCGCAGCCGGCGGACTGGAAGCAATCATTGGAGCGCTGGCGCTGCAGCAGGGCTTTCTGCCCGGCGGCGTCAACACCCGCACCATCGACCCCAGCATTCCCATCCAGTATCTCAACGCCAACCGTGACACGGCACCACAGCGCGTGTTGAGCAACTCCTTCGGTTTTGGCGGAACCAACTGCAGCCTGGTTTTAGGACGGGCAGGCTGAAATGAAGACACCCAACACGATATTGACCGCCTGGATTGAAGGCGTTGGCCTGCTCGGACCCGGCTTGCCGGATTGGCCCACCGCCCACAGCGTGCTGACTGGCGACACCGCTTACGTACCCGGCCCCATCACAGCACCGCCGCCGCAGGGCTTGCCACCAGCCGAGCGGCGGCGCGCGGGCGTGTCGGTCAAGGTGGCGCTGGCGGTGGCGCAAGAGGCCATCGCCATGGGCCAGCTCGATGCCAGCCAACTCTCCACGGTGTTTGCGTCTTCGGGTGCAGACGGCGACAACTGCGACGCCATCTGTGCGGTGCTGGCTTCCGACGACCGGCATATTTCGCCCACGCGTTTCCACAACTCGGTACACAACGCGCCAGCCGGCTACTGGGGCATCGCCTCCGGGGCGATGGCCCCGGCCACCGTGCTGTGCGTCTATGACGGTTGTTTCGGCGCCGGCATGTTGGAAGCACTGACCCAGGTCACCGTTGAAGGCGGCACCGCCCTGTTGATTGCCTACGATGCGCCTTACCCCGAACCGCTGAATGCCAAGCGGCCCATGCCCAGTGCCATGGGGATGGCCCTGGCGCTGACATCCCAGAAAAGTCCGCAGTCACTGGCACGGATTCAAGTCAGTCTGACCGATGCCGAACCCGATGTGCTGGCCGATACCGGGCTCGATGCCCTGCGCCTCGCCATTCCGGCGGCACGCGGGCTGCCCTTGCTGCGGGCTTTGGCGCGCAAGCAAGCCAGCGAAGTCGTACTCGACTATCTCGACCCGCTCCGATTGGCGGTCAACCTCGAACCATGCCGCTAGACCACGCCTGGCTGCTGGCCCACATTCCGCATCAGGGCAGCATGTGCCTGCTCGATGTCGTCACGGACTGGGACGCCCAACACATCTGCTGCACCGCCAGCAGCCATCGTGACGCCGACAATCCGTTGCGTGCGCATGACCGCCTGGGCGTGGCCTGCGGCATTGAATATGCAGCCCAGGCGATGGCGGCCCACGGTGCGCTGCTGGCCGCCAGCGACAGTTCGCCCGGCGCCGGCTACCTGGCCAGTGTGCGCAGTGTCGATTGTCGGGTGACGCGACTGGATGACATCCTCACCGATTTGGAGGTCGAAGCCGAGCGACTTTCGGGTGACGACAACCTCATTCTGTATGGCTTTCGCGTCAGCGCAGCCGGTCGCGATTTGCTGACGGGCCGCGCGACAGTCGTGCTGAATGCCGAAAAACTGAAAACCGAACAATCAAGGAATCCGTTATGAAACGCGCGCTGGTTACCGGGGGCAGTGGCGGCATCGGTTCGGCGATTTGTCGTCGACTCGCTGCCGATGGTTACGCTGTCATCATCCATGCCAATACCAACCTGACCAGGGCACAGGCGCTGGCTGAAGCCATCCGGGCAAGTGGCGGCCAGGCCGAAGCCATCGCCTTCAATATCACGGATGCCGAAGCCTGCCGGATTGCACTGGAAGCCTTGATTGCAGACAGCCCGCTTCAGGTGCTGGTGAACAACGCAGGCATCCACGACGACGCCGTGTTTCCCGGCATGAGCGCCGCACAGTGGCACACGGTGCTGGACGTTTCTTTAAACGGCTTTTTCAATGTGACCCAACCGCTGTCGTTGTCGATGATCCGCAGCCGCTGGGGCCGCATCATCAACATCACCTCCATCGCCGGCATCACCGGCAACCGCGGGCAGACCAACTACGCTGCCGCCAAGGGCGCCTTGCATGCCGCAACCAAATCGCTCTCGCTCGAAATGGCGAGCCGCGGGGTCACCGTCAACGCGGTGGCGCCGGGCATCATTCAGACCGACATGATCGATGGCGTATTCGACGCCAAGGCCATCGCGAACATGGTGCCGATGAAACGCGCCGGGCGACCGGAAGAAGTGGCCGATCTGGTCGGCTTTCTGGCCTCCGACCAAGCGAGCTACATCACCGGCCAAATCATTTCGGTGAACGGCGGCATGATCTGATGTCCGCCACGCCCGTGCAGTCGCTCGCCGTGCATCAGGCCGAGGTCATGCTGTTTTTTACCCTGTTGCAGCTGACGGTAATCGTGCTGGCTGCTCGGCTGGGCGGGCTACTGGCGCAGCGCGTCGGCCAGTCGCCGGCGGTGGGCGAAATCATTGTCGGCATTCTGCTGGGGCCGTCGCTGTTTGGCCTCTTGGCACCCGATCTGTTTCAAACCGTTTTTCACTCGACGCCCCCCGCGCCGATGCAGATGCTGTCGCAGATCGGCTTGATCCTGCTGATGTTCCAGATCGGCCTGGAGTTCGATTTCGCGCATCTGACCGACCGCCACAATCGTCGTGCCGTCGCCTACATCGCCACGGCAGGCATGGTGGCGCCGTTCGTGCTGGGCTTTGGATTTGGGTATTGGACGGCACCGATGCTGTCGCCCGGGATCGACCCGCTCGCCACGGCGCTCTTCATCGCCACTGCATTTTCCATCACCGCCCTGCCCATCCTCGGCCGCATGATGATCGAGTTCAAGATCACCCGTCTGCCCATCGGCGTCATTGCCATCAGCGCGGCGGCGATCAACGACGTCATCGGCTGGCTGCTGCTCGCGCTGGTCACCGCGCTGACGCTGGCACAGTTCAGCGCCGCCGCCTTCGCCGGCAAGGTGTTGCTGGTGGCAGGATTCTTTGCGGTCTGGTGGTTGGTCGTGCGGCCGCTGATGAAACGCATCATCCGTCGCAGCCAGGCCGGCGCCGTACCCGTGGGCGAGAAGGCGGGCCGCGGCAAGCTCACCCACAACCTGCTCGGCATCCTGTTGGCGGCCATCTTCATCTCGGCGATGACCACGTATCAGATCGGCATCTTCGCCATCTTTGGCGGCTTCATGATGGGCGTGATCCTGCACGACGAACACGAACTCATCGACGCCTGGAAAGAGCGCATCGGCCACTTCGTCATGGTTTTTTTCCTGCCGATATTTTTCACCTACACCGGTCTGCGCACGCATATCGGCAGCCTGGATTCGGCCGCGGCGTGGGGCTGGTGTGTCCTGCTAATCGCGCTGGCAACACTGGGGAAATTTGGCGCCAGCTATCTTGCTGCACGCTGGGCCGGCATGTCGCACCATGAGGGCAAGCTGCTCGGCATCATGATGAACACCCGCGCCCTGATGGAGCTGATCGTCATCAACATCGGCTACGACCTTGGCGTCATCTCGCAACAGGTGTTCACCATGCTGGTGCTGATGGCGATTTTCAGTACGGTGATCACCACGCCGGGCTTGCGTGCCTGGCTGCCCAAGATCGGCGTGGCCCTTCCGGAGCGACACTAATCGCGCATACCCCGCTATACTTGCCGCGCCCTGCCCAGCAACGCTGACAGGACGAATCCATCAGGGAATGTCTGCACAAGAACAGACGCCCATTGCGGGTGATGCTTCCTGGTTCAAATCATAGATAACGGGTCCATTGAAGCCGGAGCAGCCCCATCAAGCCTACAAGCGTCCGTGTTTTAATGTTCCCTGAGTGCCCATTTGCTCTTATTGATCAACTGCCATCGTGTCCAACTCCCCTCCGCAGCCTGACACCCCGCCGCCGAACAAAAGCGTGCTGGTGATTCTATATTCCCAGACCGGGCAGCTTTCCGCCATCGCAGAACAAACCCTCGCGCCGCTGCTGGCCGACGCCTGCATCAGCGTGCATCTTGAAATTCTGAAGCCGGTACGTGAGCACCCGTTTCCCTGGCCCTTTTTCCGATTTCTCGACACCTTCCCCGAATCGGCGCATCTGGTCCCCGAACAACTCCATCCACTCAGCGTGGACGAAGCAACCCAGTTCGACCTGATCCTGGTTTTTTACCAGGTCTGGTTTCTGGCCCCCAGCCGGCCCGTGATTGCTTTTCTCGACACCCCGATTGCCCAGCGCATGTTGCGCGGGAAACCCGTGGTCACCATCATTGCGTGCCGCAATATGTGGATGCAAGCCCATACCCGCATGCGCAAGGTGCTTGCCCATATCGGGGCACGGCATCTGGACAACGTGGTGCTGACGGATCGCGCCCCCACCGTGGCCACTCTGCTCACCACGCCCTTGTGGCTGCTCACCGGCCGCAAAACCCCTGTTCCCGGGCTGCCGACAGCGGGAGTGACCCCCGTTGAAATCAAACGCAGCATCCGTTTTGGCCGCGCGCTGCGCGATGCCTTGCATGCCGGCCACGAACGGGGCGAGGCTCCGCTGTTAAGCGGACTAAGCGCGGTCGAGGCGCAGCCGCAACTGATGGTCAGCGAGCGCGCCGGCAGCCGCAGTTTCTACTTGTGGGGTAAACTGCTGCGCCTGGCGGGGCCGCCAGGCGCGTGGCCGCGCAAGCCGCTGCTGGTCTTCTACGTCATCTTTCTCCTGGGCATTATTGTGACGGTGGTTCCCCTTTCCCTGGCCGTGCAATCGCTGCTGCGGCCACTATTCAAGCAACGTCTCACTGCGCTGAAAACCGAGTTCGAGCAACCTTCCGGCTCGGGCACCGAGCGTTTGACGCAATATGACTACTGACGTTTTCATCACCCGCTCGGCCGCTTATCTGCCGCTCGCCCCCGTTAGCAACGATGAAATTGAATCCGTACTGGGGCAGGTGGGGGGCAAGCCTTCACGCAGCAGGCGCATCGTGTTACGCAGCAACGGCATCGTGTCGCGTCACTACGCGCTCGACCCGGAAAGCGGCGAACCGGTGATGACCCATGCACAACTGACCGCGTCTGCCATTCGGGAGCTGGGTGACACCGGCGCGGTGGATTGTCTGGCCACCGGCACCTCGATTCCCGATCAATTACTGCCCGGTCACGGCGTGATGGTTCACGGCGAACTGGGCTGGCCGCAACTCGAGGTGGTGTCCCTCGCCGGCATTTGCTTATCGGGTGCCGCTGCACTCAAATACGCGTTCATGGCAGTCGCGACCGGTAGCGCCCAGCGTGCCGTTGCCACCGGTTCAGAACTGATATCGCCGCTCATGCACGCCCGCAATTTTGAAGCGGAATGCGCGCACAAAACGGCGCAGCTGGAAACGCATCCGGAAATCGCTTTCGAAAAGGATTTCCTGCGCTGGATGTTGTCGGATGGCGCGGGTGCGTTGCTGCTGGAACCCAAGCCCGGTCCGGGGCTTTCATTGCGCATCAAATGGATAGAGCTGTTTTCCAACGCGCACCGCATGCCGACCTGCATGTATGCAGGGGGCGACAAGATGGCCGATGGCAGTTTGCGCGGCTGGATGCGTTTTCCGGTCAGCGACTGGGCCAGCCAATCCCTCTTTGCGATCAAGCAGGACGTGCGTTTGCTCAACGAACAGATCGCCCCGATGACCTTCATCGAGCCCATGCTTGCGCTGCGCGAACGGCGCGGTTTGCGTGCCGAACAAATAGACTGGTTTCTGCCGCACCTGTCCTCGCATTATTTCCAGCCCACTCTGGAAAAATCGCTCGACAGCATCGATTTCAACATTCCGCAGTCACGCTGGTTTACCAACCTCGCCACCTGCGGCAATACCGGCTCGGCCTCGCCTTACATCATGCTCGACGCACTCATGCGCTCCGGGAAAATCCATTCAGGCCAGACCCTGCTGCTGTACGTGCCGGAAAGCGGGCGATTCTCCAGCGGCTTTATCTGTCTTGAGGCGGTGTGATTAATGAATATCGACGACGTCCCGCAAGAAGGCAATGCCACGCTGGCGGGCGTACGCAAGGCGGTTTATGCGCGCGGCGCGAATAATCGCATTGTGACGGTCGCATCGGCCGGATGGGAAGTCGAAGAAATCGTCACCCAGCAAGCTGTCGATATTTTCAGCAACTACGCTGCGGCAGCACGCGCACGGGTAAAGGCCGGCGAGTCTTCACCGCTTGAATACTGGATGTATGCCCGACGAATGGATCTGGCGACGTTTGCGCAAAGCAGCGGGATCTGGCGCTGGCGCATCCGGCGGCATTTTCAGCCCGCCCGGTTTGCCCGCCTCAGCCCGACTCTGCTTGATCGGTACGCGCATGCGCTGGGCATTTCACGCCACACGCTGGTTGCGTTACCGCGAGACGCGCTGATATGAATCAGGCTGAACTGAATGCTGCGCCTGCCACCCCTTTTACGCACCGCCACGCAGCGCACTGCGAAAGCGGCAGCGTCGCCAATCTGCTGTCGCATTATGGCCGCCCCCTCAGCGAGCCGATGGCGTTCGGGCTGGGCAGCGGACTCAGCTTCGCCTACCTGAATTTCATCCGCATCCAGGAGATGCCCCTGATTGCCTACCGTGCGCCCCCACGCGGCATCATCAAGGGCGTCAGCGCGTCACTCGGCATTCCCTTTCAGGTTGAGCGCTTTCGCTCGCCCAACGCCGGCACGGCACGGCTCGATTCCCTGCTCGATCAAGGACGCGTGGTGGGGTTGCAAACTTCGGTTTTCTGGCTGCCGTATTTTCCGGAAGACATGCGCTTTCATTTCAACGCCCATAACCTGGTCGTGTACGGCCGCGAAGGCGACGACTATCTGATCAGCGACCCGGTGTTCGAACATCCGGTGCGTTGCCCGCGCGCCGATCTTGAACGCGCCCGCTTTGCGAAAGGCATGCTCGAACCCAAGGGCTTGCTGTATTACCCAAAAGCGGCCACGCAGCTTATAGGCATGGTCCCCACACCAGACAACATCACCCGCTCGATCCGTCGCGTGGCCCGCACCATGCTGGCGCCCGTTCCCATCGTCGGCACTCGCGGCATGCGCTGGCTGGCGCGACGCATCGCGCGCCTCGATCCCAAGGACGCTGCCACCAGTCGCCTGATCGGACACATCGTACGGATGCAGGAAGAAATCGGCACGGGCGGCGGCGGCTTCCGTTTTCTCTATGCTGCGTTTTTGCAGGAGGCCGCGGAAAGTGGCTCGATGCCAGTGCTCGCCGAATTCTCCACGCGCTTGCTGGACATTGGTGACGAATGGCGCGCATTTGCTCTGGCCGCGGCACGCATGGTGAAGGGCCGCGATGCGTTTGACCCGCCCGCCATTGCGGCCTTGTTCAGCGCGCAGGCCGATCGGGAAGCCGCGTTTTTTCGCGACCTGCGCCGCGCTCTGGCCTGATGCTCGACATCGCCGGACTCCGTTACTGCTATCCCGGCGCGACCCACGCCGCGCTGGGTCCGGTCTCGTTTTCCGTGCAGCGCGGCCAGATACTGGGCCTGCTCGGCCCCAACGGCGCGGGAAAATCCACGCTGGTCGCGCACCTCGCCGGCTTGTTGCCGATCCAGCAGGGCGACATCCGCATCGAGGGCCAGCCGCTGAGCGCCTACCGGCGGCTCGACCCCACCCGCATCGCGGTCGCCCCGCAGGACTACGCTTTTTATCCGATGCTCAGCGTGCGTGAAAACCTGGAATGCTTCGCCGCAGTCAGCCGCTTGAAGGCCTCGGCGGCCCGCGCCGCAACGACCCGCGCACTGGGCATTGCCCAGTTGGAAAGCCATGCAGACGTGCGCGGCGAGCGCTTGTCGGGCGGCCTCAAGCGCCGCCTCAATCTGGCCATTGCTTTGCTCGCGCGCCCCGAACTCATTGTGCTCGACGAACCAACTGTCGGCGTCGATGCGCAATCGCGCAGCTTTTTGCTCGAAACCATCAAACGCCTGGCAACCGAGGGCGCCGCGGTGATTTACACCACCCACTACCTCGAAGAAATCGAAGCCATTGCCGGTCAGGTGGCGATCCTCCATCGCGGCAAGCTGCTGCGCCTCGGGCCGTTGAGCAGCCTGCTGGCAGAAGGCGCGTCGCATCTGACCGTGGGCTTTGCCCAGACCCCTGCGCCAGACTTGCTCGATCACATTCAAAGTTTCGGCACGGCGCGGTTGACGGACAAAACCCTGCGGCTGCAGCTCTCAACTGGCGTCTCCCCTGTCGCTGCGCTCACGGCGATCGAAGCCTGCGGCACCCCGGTCCTGGAGATCCACGCCGGCCGTTACACCCTGGAGCAGCTGTTCATGCAACTCACCGGCGACCCCGCGGAGACAGCCCCATGATGCTCGCGTTGCTGCGCAAGGAAATGCTCGCCCTGATCCGCGACCCGCATGCGCTGGCCGCGCTGTTTGTCATGCCGGCGGTCTTCATCGTCATCATGTCGCTCGCGCTGAAGAATATGTATGCGCCGCCGGTCAACCACCTCGACTACAGTTTCGACGTGCGCGAGCACACGCCGCTCGCCCAGCGTTTTGTTCAAAACTGGGTGGCGACCCACGGTACCGCCCGCCCGCTGGACGCCGACTGGCAAGCCGCCTTGAGCCAAGGAAAACTGGCGTATGTGCTGGTGCTGGAATCCGGCTTGAGCGAAGCGTTTGTCACGCCGCAGCCACCCAGCCATGCGGTCGTGCGGCTGTTGACCGAACCGGGATTGAGTCAAAGCGCAGTGCGCACCCTGCAAGCCGAAACCGCCGGCGTGGTGGGCGAACTGCGCGCCGTCGCGTTGACCGCCTCGCTCGGGCTGATGGCCGGCGACGACTTGTCCATCAGCCCCTTCATGGCCAGCGAAGTGGCCGGCAAGGTGGCGATCCAACCCAATGCCGTGCAGCAGAACGTGCCTGCATGGCTGGCTTTCGGCATGTTTTTTGTCGTCACCGCCATTTCCAGCCTGTTCATCCAGGAACAGCGCGACGGCACACTGGCCCGCCTCGTCAGCATGGGCGTCCCCGCCCGCCAGCTGATTCTGGCCAAAGCACTGCCCTATCTGGCGATCAATGGCATCCAGGCCATCTTGATGCTGGCGGTGGGTGTCATGCTGATGCCGCTGCTGGGCAGCGACGCCTTGTCGCTGGCGGGCATCCACTGGCCCGCCCTGATCGGCATGCTGGCCAGCCTCTCCATCGCCGCCATCGGCTTCGCCCTGCTGATTGCCTGTCTGGCGCGCACCCACGCCCAGGCCAACACGCTGGGGCCCATGCTCAACATCCTGATGGCCGCGCTGGGCGGCATCATGGTGCCCACCTTCGTCATGCCTGCGGCCATGCAGCAACTGGCGGTGTGGTCGCCCATGAACTGGGGGCTGGAAGGCCTGCTCACCGTTCTCGTGCGCCACGGCGACATGGCCGATATCGTCCCCTGGGCCACTCGTCTGGTCCTGTTTGGCTGTGTGACCCTGCTGCTGGCCAGTATTCTGTTTATGCGTCGTATCAAACCATGACTGACACCTCTTTATCTGACACCGTCGCGCCCGATCCCGCGTTCCTCGCAGAACTCGCGCGCCTGCTGCTCACCGCCTGCGACAAGGACGAACCGCCGGGTGGCTTGAGCTCTGAAGAAATCCTATTCGGGCCGCAGTCCCGGCTCGATCTGGACTCGCTGGATGCGCTGCAAATTTCGATGGCGATCCAGAAACGCTATGGCATACGCATGCCCGACAGCAAGGAAACCCGCCGCGCGCTGGCCTCTCTCGGCACGCTGGCCAGCCACCTGCACGAGCGCATGGCTTGAACGGGAGCGTGGCAGACGGCACCTACATACTCGGGCGAGGCCTGGCCTGCACGCTTGGCGTGGGCGTCGATACTTGCCTCGAAAACTTACGCCTAGGCCCTTCCACACCGCAACGCGTCCATTCAACGCATGAATTGAACTGGCCGTATTTCCCGATCCCGGACGGCCCACACGCCGCCCCCGGCGCCAGCTGGCATGACCGGGCGCGGGCGCTCGTGCGGCAGGTCGTGGCCGAATGCGGGGCTGACGTCAGTCGCGATGCGCCGCTCTTCATTGCCTCCTCCTCGCTCAATGTGGGTGGCCTCGAAGCCGGCGCTGCCTTTCCGCCCGACCAGCAAAGCTTTGTGGAAGCAGTCGCCGCCTGGCTGGATTGGCGCGGCCCGGTTTTCTACGTGGCCTCGGCTTGCACGTCTTCGCTTAACGCCATGCTGAGCGCGCAGGCGCTGATCGAATCGGGCCTGTTCGAACACGCGCTGGTGCTCGGCATGGAGCTGCGCAATCACTACACCTCGGCCGGTTTTAGCGGCATGCAGCTACTCGCCCCGGACATCCCCCGCCCACTGGACCCTGCCCGCGACGGGCTGGTGCTCGGCGAAGCCGTGGCCGCGCTATATCTGGGCAACCACCCCGCGCGCTGGCGCGTGCAGGGCGGGGCCAACCGGACCAACGGCAACAACCCGGTGGGCGCCGACCAGCACGTGGTGGCGCAAGTCGTCACCCAGGCGCTCGAAGCCTGTGGCGTGACGCCGGCGCAGATCGGCCTCGTCAAGCTTCAGGCAGCCGGCAGCCCGCAAAACGACGCGGAGGAAATCGCCGGCCTGCATCGCGTGTTCCCCTCGCTGCCGCCTCTGATCACCTTCAAAGCCGCGTTGGGCCATACGCTCGGCGCCTCGGGTGCGGCAGAGCTGATCCTGCTGACGGCCTGCCTGGAAACGGGCAGCTGGCCCGCAGCCGTTGCACAGACCGCCGACCCCGCACTCCAGGCCCAATGCTGCGCGGCACCGCCCGCCTCACCCGAAACCATCCTATTCAATATTCTGGGCTTCGGCGGCGGCCATGCGTGTCTGGTGATCAAGGATTCGACATGCCGATGAGCGTCTGGCGCATCACCGGCCGCTTTTTTGCGGCGCCGCCGCCCGCCGACTGGCGTGCGCAACTGGCGACGCGGCTGGGGCAGCGTCCACGGCGCATCGGTGAATGGGCCGAGCTGGCCTTGTTCGGTGCGCGCCAGTGTCTGGACAGCGCGGGAGAGACCGACTTGCCGGGCGGTGCGCTGTTATCCCTGTCCAGCCTGCACGGCCCGGATATCGCATTGCGCGCCGCACTCGAACAAATGCACGATGGCGTGCCCATGCCCATCACCTTCCTGAACAGCCAGCCCAGCCAGGCCTTGCCGGCCTTGGCCCAGTATCTGGGCTGGCAGGGCAACGGACGCTGCCTGACCACGCGCGACCCCCTGCTGGCCTTGCTGCTTGCCTGCCTCGAAGCAGGCCCCGATGGCCTGCTGGCGGGATGGGTCGACGAAGACGCGCCCGGCACAAGCATCTGGTTACGGCTATCGCCCACTGCCGCGGGCAACAGCGCATTTGAGGCCGCGACGTTTGCCATGCTGGAAAACACCCGCTTCAATGTGCTGGCTTTTGACGGCATGCAGTTGAAACTGGGTACCTGATGCGACCGGCCTGATGCGACCCTCCACAAGCCAAACTTTCCTATATCCCAGGTAAAAACCATGCCCGAATCCACACCGCCCGCTTACGTCAGCCCGGAATATATTCTCAACGTGGGCACCGGCTTCATGGCCGCCAAAACCCTGCTCAGCGCGGTCGAGCTGGGCGTATTTACCCACGTCGCCGCCCAGCCTGGCACGCTGGCCGAGCTGGAGGCACGGCTGGGCCTGCATCCCCGTGCCAGCCGCGATTTTCTGGATACCCTCGTGGCGCTGGGGTTTCTGGATCGAAACGACGGCATTTACGAAAACACCCCACCCGCCGCACGCTATCTGGATGCCCGCAGCCACGACTACGTCGGCGCATTGCTGGAAATGTCCAATCAAAGGTTGTATCGATACTGGGACGGACTGACCGATGCCCTGCGCACCGGGCAACCGCAAAACGAACTCAAGACCGGCGGCGCCACCCTGTTTGCTGCGCTGGCGGCCGATCCCGAACGCCACCAGCAATTCCTGAGCGCCATGACGGCGTTAAGCCGCGCGGCCAATCAGGCGATCGCCCAGAAATTTCCCTGGGCCGACTACACCAGCTTCGTCGATGTCGGCACCGCACAAGGCAATCTTGCCGCCCAGATTGCACGCCAACACCCGCATCTGCGTGGCATCGGTTTCGACCTCCCACCTGTCGCGCCCATTTTTGCTGCGCATGTGGAAGCAATGGGCGTGGCCGAGCGCCTGCAATTTGTCACGGGTGATTTCTTTAAAGACCCACTACCGTCAGCCGATGTGGTGGTGATGGGCCACATCCTCCATGACTGGAATCTGGCTGAGAAAAAAGCGCTGATTGGTCAGGCCTGGGCATGCCTGCCGCCCGGCGGCGCGCTCATCATTTACGAAGCCATGATCGACGATGCGCGCGAAAGCAATGCACAGGGCCTGCTCATGAGCCTGACCATGCTGATCGAAACCTACGGTGGCTTTGATTACACCGCCGCCGACTGTGCAGGCTGGATGATTGAAGCGGGATTTCAGCAAACGCGAAAAGTGAAACTGACGGGTGCCGAGGCGATGGTAATCGGGATCAAGCCCGATGCTCAGTCGGGTTAACCCCCTTCCCCTCGTCTCAAGACTAGCCCGGTTTGACCGCCTGATATTCAGCAAAAATCGACAGCGCGGGTGTTTCGATGTGGCGTTTCGCGCCGCTAAAGCCTGCATCCGTCAGCGTATCAATCACCCCGCTTGGCGGCACGCAGGCTTCGATGGTGTCCCAGTAATAACGCCACAGCTTGGCTGACTCGGCGCTGCTGCCGACCAGTCGGGCGAGCACCGGCACGACGCCGCGCATGTAGCTTTTGAGCAGGAACTGGCTCCAGGCGTGCTCCGGCTTGGTGATTTCGAGCAGGCACAGGCGGCCGCCGGGTTTGAGGACGCGGTGGAATTCGCTGAAGGCGGCGGAGAGATCGCCGATATGGCGCAGCGCGTAGCCCATGCTGAGAAAGTCGAAGCTGGCATCGGGGAACGGGATGGCTTCTGCCCGGCCTTCGACCAGCTGCACGCCGGGCAAATCGGCTTGCGACATCATGCCCACGCTGGGGTCGACGCCTATCACCAGCGCAGGATCGCCCACCAGTTTCACCGCTTCGCGCGCCACCAGACCGGTGCCGACGCCTACGTCGACAATCCGCATGCCGGGTTTCAGTCCCGCCCGTAGCAACGCCTGGTTGCGATACCAGGGGCCGCTGCCGAATGCCAGCAAACGATCGATACGGTCGTAATCCGAAGCGGTGCGATCGAAGATCTTGCCGACGAAACCGCGGCGTTCTTGTTCGTTGGCGTAATACTCAGTCAGGGGGGGATGGGGTTCGTGGGAAATGGGGTGCTCCGTTCTGTTGGTGGGGGTCGATGATGGATCAGTCAAGCTGCCACACCATGCCGAGATTCAGGCCCAATACGTCGATACCCGGATTGGGATTAGTCATTCCAAGATTGGAATGATGGGTGAAATAAGTACCTGCCGTGACCGCTTGGCGTTTGGTGAACTGGTAACGCGCACCCAACTGGCTGAACCAGTTGAAGGTGAAGTCCTGGCCTTGCCCGCCGAGAGTGTTGTTCGAATTGGTGAAACCGGCGCCGCCGCCGATCTCGAAAAATAGCGCGGATTTTTGATCCGCCGCCCACCATTCCAGGCTGGGCGCACCGGCCAATCCAACATAATAGTCTTCTGCGCCCTTCAAATACGATTCGTAGAGCACCGACACACGATGACGCACCGTCAACCGGGCACCGCTGTCTCCCTGCCACAGATCGAACATGGCGGGCGAGCGCCAGGCCACCTGCAAGGGAGCGATGGTGTAGTCCAGCGGGGTGTTGTTGCGGACTTTTTTCAGATAACCCGCCTCGACGGCCACCTCCCATTTATCGGCGGGATGTGACGGGGCCTCTGCATAGGCAGGCAAGCTCGGCACACTCAGCGCGCATACGGTGACAAGCGCACCATGCCGCGCCAATCGAAGAGGGAGAAACGGGGTACGCATGGGCTTGATTTGACTCCTGAGGGGTAAGCCGTAACCTGAGGCACGTGTGAAAAACCGGATTACCCGGGTCAGGCCAGCTGGCAAATTGTAGTCGCAAACCTCAGGGGACTTGCCGCCCGGTCGATGCAACAGCACGTGATCCCACATGACGCGTCAGGCCCTGAGGCGCCGCAGAACCAGCCATGGCAGGCGCAGCAAGAACCCCAGCATCAACCGGGTATGCATCCAGGTCAGCAAGGCATTGTCGCGCAGATAGTTGAAATGCGAGACGCCGCCCTCGTCGGCGCGCAGATATTTAACCGGCGCCGGCAGGTTAACGGGGCGCACACCGCGCCAGCACAAACGCACGACTGCCTCGGGGTCAAAATCAAACCGCCGCATCCAGCGCTGGCCGCGCATCACCTGACGCAGCGGCTCAACGGGATAAACCCGAAAGCCATACAGCGAATCGCCGATGCCCGCCCACAGGGTTTCCAGATTGGCCCAGCCGTTGGACACCTTGCGCCCCTGCACGCGCAGCGCGGGGGCATCAGCGTCGAACACCGGCACGCCGAGCACCATCGCATCGGGCGATTGTTGGGATGCTGCCATGAACGCAGGAATCAAATCGGCTGGATGCTGACCGTCGGAGTCCATCGTCAGAGCGTGGGTGTAACCCTGCTGGGCCGCCAGGTCCAACCCGTGCAACACGGCAGCGCCTTTACCCTGATTTTCGGGCAGCACCCACACCTTCAGACCGGGGTCGGTTGCCGCCATGTCTTTCAAGCCATCGGCGCTGCCGTCGGTGCTGCCGTCCACCACCACCCACACCGGCGCCCACTGGCTGCGTGCAGCCCGCACGGTTTCATAGACTTTTTCACCCGGGTTATAGCTGGGGATCAGCACCAGATGGCTAGAGGAAGTCGGGCTTGCGGACGTCATCTTGCAGCCTGCTTCACATCGCATTCCGGGGCCTGCGGGGCCTCGGGCGGCAGAAACCGCGGCGCTTCGCACAACGCATCGATGAAATAGCGCTCCAATTCCTCGGTAAACGCCCCGGCTTTGCCGGGCGGATCGAAGCGGCGTCCGAGCCGGACACGGTAGGCGATCGGAAACCGTGGGCGACGAAACAGCGGCCACCCCTTGCTGAGGTAAGCAGAATCGGTTTCGATGAACACCGTCTGGATCGGCACCTGTGCGCGGCCGGCAATCAAGGCGGTGGTGCCTTTACATACGTTGACCGGCCACCGGGTGGTGCGCGTCCCCTCGGGGAAAACCAGCAGCTGGCTGCCATTACGCAGTTCGGCCACCGATTGCTTGATCATGCTCAGCTGCGCATCGTTGCGGATGTAGCCGGCGATGCGGGCGCCGGCGCCAAAAAATGCGTTATCCACGATATCGGCTTTCATGATGCAGGCGATGCCCGGCAAACGCGACAACACCATCAGCGCATCGAGCAGGCAGGGGTGATTGGGCGCGATAACCATCGGGCCTTCTGCGCGCAAGGCATCGAGCTCAGAGAGATCGAAATGGATGGCCCGAATGAAGGTGAGGAAGCCGAGATAAACACGAAATGAAATCGAGACCACACCACGGCCGAGCGCGTTCGCCCTGCGCTTGGGCAGCACGTAATACAGCGGCACGGCAAACACGGTCCAGACCAACGACGCTGCGCCCAGCGCTACCAGGCCCGCCCACAAGACAGAATATTCGTAGAGCCGGTGCAGCACACGCCTCGGCCAACTGGCCCGGGGCGCAAATGTATGCGTTGAAGCCGTCATATCCCCCTACTCGGTGACCGGGCTGGCCGGCGTGGTTGCATGCCCGCCCGAAGCCTCGATTTCGACCAGCAGGTCGGCGCGACAAATGTCCGCCTGCAGGAACATCGGCGATACCGACGCGCCCATGAATTCCATCATGACCTGGCGCACGGTGGTCAGGTTCGACAAATCCCGCAGATAAACCTTGTAGATCAGCGTATCGAGACTGAAACGGCTGCGTGGGTTGACGCGGTTGGCCTCGTCGACCACCGCTGAGATGTTGTGCAGGCATTCGCGCGTTTGCGCCACCACATCGCCCGCATGCAGGGTTTGATGGCCCACGATGCTGGCGGTGCCGGAAATGAACAGCACGTCACACCCGCTCAGATTGACCAGCCCCGCGCGCGCGAAGGTCGGGCTGCGCGGGCCGTACTGGCTGGGATAGTGGAAGGCGCTGACCTGACGCGGATTTTCGATCGCGATGACATCCGTCCGCGTCGCCAGAAAAGTGATATTCAGTCCGCCTGCGGCAGCGCCCAACGCGCAGGCGGCGGGCACGTTGTTGACGACCGAACGGTCGTGGGCAAGAAAGGCCTCCTGCCGACCAATATTGAACTGACGATAGCGCTCGATCTGGTGACTGTCTGCATTGATGTCCGCGAAGTAATTCCACACGCGCAGCAACGACGTGTAGCCACGCGCTTCGAGCAATTCGAAAATGGCCTGGTAGGCTGCTGCCGTTGCCATTTGCAAGGGGGGGCGCCCATCGACCGTTTTCGGTAATGCGGCTTCATCCAGGCTCATGCTGCCAAACAACAACGACTTGCTTTCGCGAAAATGGATTGCGCCCTGCTGGCCGGATTCCAGGGGTTCGGCGCTATGCCAAATCTCGCAGGTCGCCTCTTCCGGATAGGGCAAGGCCATGTCCACCTGCAGAATCGGCAGATCCAGAGGGTCGAGTGCCATGGCAGGATGGGCATAACACGCGCCACCGAGCACGCTGCTCAATTCGTCACGCGTTCGACCCGCAAGCCGGGACGCCGGCAATACCTCCAGACGCAGAATAGAATCCACTGGCGTCATCGGCAGTTGGCCCCTTCCGGATTGTCCACCACGCGAATATTCAATTTGCGACGCTTCCAGGCCTGCATCGTGTCCCTCCAGTTACCCACTGACGACACGTAATAAATCATTTTGAACGCCCACAATGAAGGCCAGATCGGCGTCTTGCCGAAAATATCGCCAGCCAGCACCGACAGCAGCGCTTCCTTGACCCGGAAGATATTGTGCGGCGACATGAACAAATTGCGCATGGTGGGGTTGGTGATCCGATAAATAAACCAGGAAAGCTCTTTAGGTCCGTGCTTCGTCACCTTGTCGAAACGTTTGAGCGCTGCGGCGGCTTGTTGCGGCTGACGCAGACAGGTATCGACGGCATCGGCGCCGACAAACGCGCTGTGCATGGCCAGCATCACCCCGGAGGAGAAAACCGGATCGATGAAGGCATAGGCATCGCCCAGCAGCAGGTAATTGGCGCCATGTGTGTGGTCGCAGGCGTAAGCAAAATTACCGGTCGCCTCCACTTCCGACACCAACTCGGCTTGGCGCAAGCGCTCGGCCAGCGCGGGGCACTGACTGATCAGCTCCATCAGGAACTCGGCGGGCGGCTTGGTGCGCGCCTTCAGAACGTGCGGCCAGATCACCGCGCCGACACTGGTGCTGCCCTCAGCCAGTGGGATAAACCAGAACCAGCCGTGCTCGAACCAGAAAATGCTGATGTGACCTGCCTGCCGGCCTTCGAGCCGCTGCGCGCCCGTGAAGTGTCCATACAAGGCCGCACTGTTGTGCTTGGGGTTGCGCTGCTTGGCTTTCAGGCGGTTGCCGAGAAAGGTGTCGCGGCCCGAGGCGTCGATCAGAAAGCGACAACGCCAGGTTTCGCTTGCGCCGCTGTCGTGCTCCGCGTGAACGAGGGCGCCCTCGTCGTTCGGCAGCCATTCCACGTCGCGCACGCGACAACCTTCGATGACCTCAGCCCCCTTGCGGCTGGCATTGCGAATCAGGATTTCGTCGAATTCGGAACGGCGCACCTGAAACGAGCGGGGCATGGATTTATCCCAGGCATCGCTAAACTCAAAGGTCTGGCGATGTTCGTGCCAGGGCGAAACAAATTCCGCACCCCACTTTTCCATGCCAATGGCTTCGACCTCGTCACGCACACCCAGCTTGTCGAACAAGGGCATATTGGCCGGCAACAGGGATTCGCCAATGTGAAAGCGCGGGTGATGCGCCTTTTCCAGCAACGTGACCTGATGGCCTTTTTCCGCCAGCAGCGCAGCGGCGGTCGAGCCGGCTGGGCCGCCGCCTATCACCAGCACGTCGCAATGGCGCGGAGCCAGGCCGGCAGTTTCGTTCAACATGGGATGTTCCTTAGTGTGGACACAGCACGGCGAAGAAGTCGGTCCGCGTGAACTGCATAACGTCCAAAGTTTACCCAAACAACTCTTGGGACGGTAGCTTCAGATGTGCAGCTCGGCTTCGAGGATAGAATGTGTCTATGTAAACGCGGCCCAATGCACTTGACCCGGCGTCCACGTTAGTGGGTCACTCGGCTCGCTTTGCATGAATATTATGTTTACATTTCAAGCGCATCGAAGCTTGTTTGAATACAGTCTCAACAATTGGCAATTAGGGATACACGCAGTCATGAGCATTCTTGTTACCGGCGGTGCCGGGTTTATTGGAGCAAATTTCGTGCTGGACTGGCTGGCCCAATCCAACGAAACAATCATTAGCCTCGATCTGCTGACCTACGCCGGCAATCGTGAGAGCCTGGCCTCCTTGGACGGCGACGCGCGGCATATGTTTGTGCAGGGTGACATCGGCGACTCCGCTCTGGTGGCCCAACTGCTCGCCCAGCATCAACCCCGCGCCATCATCAATTTTGCCGCAGAGAGCCATGTCGACCGCTCCATCCACGGCCCGGAAGACTTCGTTCAGACCAATATTGTCGGCACGTTTCGCCTGCTGGAAGCGGTGCGTGGCCACTGGAACGGCCTGCAGGGCGACGTCAAACAAGACTTCCGCTTTCTCCATGTCTCCACCGATGAAGTCTATGGCTCGCTTGGCAAAGACGATCCGGCTTTTACCGAAACCCACCGCTACGCCCCCAACAGCCCCTATTCCGCGAGCAAGGCCGCCAGCGACCACCTGGTGCGCGCCTACCATCACACCTATGGCTTGCCGGTGCTCACCACCAACTGCTCCAACAACTACGGGCCGTATCAATTTCCGGAAAAGCTCATCCCGCTGATGGTCGTCAATGCGCTCGCGGGCAAGCCTCTGCCGGTGTATGGCGACGGCCAGCAAATCCGCGACTGGCTCTATGTCACAGACCATTGCAGCGCGATTCGCCGCGTGCTGGAAGCCGGCACCGTCGGCGAGATCTACAACATCGGCGGCTGGAACGAAAAGCCCAACCTCGATATCGTCCACATTGTGTGTTCGCTGCTCGACGAACTCCGCCCGCGCGCGGACGCCCAAGCCTACAGCGCGCAAATCGCCTACGTCACCGACCGCCCCGGCCACGACCGCCGCTACGCCATCGACGCCAGCAAAATGGCGAACGAACTCGGCTGGAAGCCTGCTGAAACCTTCGACACCGGCATCCGCAAAACCGTGCAGTGGTATCTGGACAACCAGGACTGGGTCGCCCACGTCCAGTCCGGCACCTATCGCGAATGGGTCGAAAAGAACTACAGCGGACGCGCGGCGTGAAAATCCTGCTGTTCGGCAAGAATGGGCAGGTCGGCTGGGAGTTGCAACGCAGCCTGGCACCGCTGGGCGAGCTCGTAGCGCTGTCATCCGATAGCCAGGGACTGTGCGGCGACCTCACCGACCTGGCCGGCATCGCCCGGACGATTCGCGCGGTCGCTCCGGACGTCATCGTCAATGCTGCCGCCCATACCGCGGTCGACCGCGCCGAGAGCGAGTCCGAACTGGCCCGCACCCTTAATGCGCTGGCCCCGGGTGTGCTGGCCCAGGAGGCCCAACGCAACGGGGCCTGGCTGGTTCACTATTCCACCGATTATGTATTTGACGGCAGCGGCGACACGCCGTGGCTGGAAACCGACCCCACCGGCCCGCTCAACGTCTACGGTCAAACCAAACTGGAGGGCGAGGCCGCCATACGGGCCTCGGGTTGCCAGCACCTGATTTTTCGCACCAGCTGGGTCTACGCCGCGCGCGGCGGCAATTTTGCCAAAACCATGCTGCATCTGGCCCGGGAGCGCGATCATCTTTCCGTCATCAACGACCAAGTCGGCGCCCCCACCGGGGCCGAACTACTGGCAGACGTTACTGCCCACGCCCTTCGCGCCGCGATGCAACGCCCCGAACTGGGCGGCCTGTATCACCTGGCCGCCGCCGGCCAGACTTCCTGGTATGACTACGCCCGCTTCGTGATCGACTGTGCCCGGCAGGCGGGAAGCGAAATCAAGGTCGCGCCCGAAGCCATCCAGCCCGTCCCCACCAGCGCATTCTCCACAGCGGCCCGGCGTCCGCTTAACTCGCGCCTGAATACTCAAAAGCTACAAACCACCTTTGGCCTTCACCTGCCCCCTTGGCAACATGGCATCGCCCGCATGCTGGCGGAAACACTCAAGAAACAATCATGACCCAGCGCAAAGGCATCATCCTCGCCAGCGGTTCCGGCACCCGGCTGCACCCTGCCACGCTGGCGATCAGCAAGCAGTTGTTGCCTGTGTTCGACAAGCCGATGATCACACTTCAAGTCCAGCTACGCCGTGACCGGGCTTTATTTCTACGACCGGCAAATTGTTGATCTGGCCAAAAGCCTGGAACCCTCGCCGCGCAGCGAGCTGGAAACCACCGATTATTACGCACCGGAACACGAACGCTGCATCGCCTGGAATGATCCAGCCATCGGCATACAATGGCCCCTTGACGGCGTACCCGCGCTATCCGCCAAGGACCAGCAAGGTAAATCGCTTGCTGAAGCGGAGTGCTTTGCGTGACGCCACCCCCGGATTGAACCCCTGGCCAGCACCCTGACAATATTCAAGCAAGCCCAACCTGGCTGGAATTATCCGGAGGTTCTGAACTCCCATTCTGAGTTCCTCGCGATTCCTATCCCTTGCTGAAACAAGGGGCACACGTTGCCCCAACCGCCAGACGGGATTAAAATGCCGCACTTTTCGCTTTAATTTTGCGGCTTGCCTGAGGGCAGGCCGCTGTTGCCTGAGCACACAGAACTATGGAACGACAACGCCAGCTGGACGGAACCCTTTATTCCCCCGATTTTGAGCAGGATAGCTGCGGCTTTGGCCTGATTGCGCAGATGGACAATCAGCCCAGCCACACGCTGGTGCAGAACGCGATTGGCTCACTGGCCTGCATGACGCACCGCGGCGCGATTGCGGCGGATGGTTTGTCGGGTGACGGCTGCGGTCTCTTATTCAAGAAGCCGGATGCGTTCCTGCGTGCAGTGGCCACCGAAGCCGGCTTTGCGCTGGGTGAGCTGTATGCCGCCGGCTTGCTGTTTCTGTCGCGCGACGACACCCCGCAAGCCTATGCGCGCACCACGCTGAAAACCGAACTCGAGGCACAAGGCCTCGTGGTTGCCGGATTCCGCCTGGTGCCAACCAATTCCAAGGTGTGTGGCGAATCGGCGATGGAATCGCTGCCGCATATCGAGCAGATATTCATCAACGCCCCCGCCGGCATGAGCGAGGACGACTTCGAGCGCAAGCTCTATATCGCCCGCCGCCGCGCCGAAAAAGCACTGGAGGCCACCGACCCGGTGTTCTACCTGCCAACGTTGTCGTGCCGCGTCATCAGCTACAAGGGCCTGGTGATGCCAGACAACCTGCCGGTGTTTTACCCCGATCTCAACGATGAGCGGTTTGCATCGAGCCTGGTCGTGTTCCACCAGCGCTTCTCCACCAATACCTGGCCGCAGTGGCGGCTGGCGCAGCCGTTCCGCTATCTGGCGCACAACGGCGAGATCAACACGGTGCAAGGCAACCGCAACTGGAGCCGCGCCCGCGAACAGAAATTCGAGACGCCACTGATCCCGAACATGGATGACATCCGTCCCATCGTCGGCACCAAGGGGTCGGATTCGATGAGCCTCGACAACATGGTCGAAGGCTTGGTGATGGGCGGCGCGGGTCTGTTTCGTGCGCTGCGTCTGGTGATTCCGCCGGCCTGGCAGAACGTCGAGTCGATGGACCCGGATATCCGCGCCTTCTACGAATACAACTCGATGCACATGGAGCCGTGGGACGGCCCCGCCGGCATC
>Ga0180009_10001176_pt1 | contig 32635 bp, 30 predicted proteins | sample OS_PC_MetaG_FD_123537 | JGI IMG/M metagenome (GOLD analysis project Ga0180009, IMG submission 123537) | Groundwater microbial communities from the Aspo Hard Rock Laboratory (HRL) deep subsurface site, Sweden - OS_PC_MetaG | ecosystem: Environmental > Aquatic > Deep subsurface > Groundwater...
CGAAGATGACCGACCCGTCGGCCGTCACCGCCGGCAAGGCCACAAAGGTGTCGCACATGAAAGCCTCCCCCATTTCCGCTTCGGCGGTCCGGCTCTGTTTCTCCATAAAAGAAAACCACAAAAGACAAATATATCGTACTTTTTCAATCCATGGCCACCTGCTCTGGCGGTTCTCATGGCTTCCTGAAGTCAAAAAGCGGCGGCCGGAGTCCCAGCGTCCGAGGCCTTGACGGGGCGGTCCCTCGGCCCACCCCCCGAGATGGATTGCCAAACCGCGTTAAAAAACGCTTGACAAAGTCCGGGCGGGATGAGTAAATATTACTAACCTAAGCTGGACCACCCGTAAGGGGTTGAGATATTTTATAATAACAATTTTCGTTATTTATTTCATTTATATCTCAAGTGAGTAACAATTGCTTACTCTGTATTTCACTTACGCTGAATCAAGCCGGCCCCGGCCGGTTCCACCGATCCGGACCGCCGTCCCCGGCCGTCACGGATTGCCCCATTGTTTCCAGACATCACAAGGAGGCCTTTCATGAGAAAAGGGGACAAGGTTGTCATTTCCTGTGCCATCACGGGTTCGATCCACACGCCGACCATGAGTCCGTATCTTCCCATTACGCCGGAGGAAATCGCCCGGCATGCGATCGACGCGGCCAAGGCCGGCGCGGCCGCTGTCCATATCCACGCCCGGGACCCGGAGACGGGGATGCCCAGTCCGGACCTCAAGCATTATCGGACCATTATCGACATGATCAAAAGTGAATCGGACGTCATCATCTGCACGACCACGGGCGGCGGCATGGGCATGACTTTGGAGCAACGGGTGGCCGTGGTCCCGGAGTTCAAGCCGGAGCTGGCCTCGTTCAACATGGGCTCGATCAATTTCGCCATCTTTCCGCTTCTGGCCAAGTACAAGGAGTGGAAGCACGAATGGGAGCCGCAGTTTCTGGCCATGACCAAGAAGTTCGTCTTCCAGAACACCTTTGAGGATTTGGAAGGCGTCTGCCGAATCATGAATGAGCACGGGACCAAGCCGGAGCTGGAAGTGTACGACGTGGCCCATCTGTACAACGCGGCCTATCTGGTCAGCCAGGGCCTGCTCGAACCGCCCATCTATCTCCAGTTCGTCATGGGCATCCTGGGCGGAATCCAGGCCTCGATCCCCCACCTGCTCCACCTCAAGCAGACGGCCGACCAGCTTTTCGGCGAGGACGGATATCGCTGGTCCGCCTTCGGGGCCGGGGCCCATGAGTATCCCATCTGCACGACCGCGGTGCTGCTGGGCGGCAACTGCCGAGTGGGCATGGAGGATGCCCTGATGATTTCCCGCGGCCGGATGGCCAAGAGCAACGCCGAATTGGTGGAGAAGATGGTCCGGATTTTGGATGAGTTTTCCCTGGCGCCGGCGACGCCGGACGAGGCGCGGGAACTCCTGGCCATCAAAAAATGATCGGAGCGAGCGGCCTTGGCCCGCCGGTGGGCGAGGGCCCGGACGGACCGGCCCGGCCTGACGGCCGAGCGCGAGTTTTTTCCCAGGCTGAGGACACAAGGAGGTTCAGGTCGATGACGGATTGGATCGAACAGACCGAAGACATGGTCTACAAGGGCCGGATCAAGGTCCCGTACACGTGGTGGGTCGGCGAGACCGGCTCGCATTTTTTCACCACCTTGCGGGACGAGAAAAAACTTCTGGGGACGTACTGTGCCAAGTGCGACATGGTTTTCATTCCCCCCCGCAAGAACTGCGGTCGCTGTTTCAACCAGGACCTGACCTGGAAGGAGGTGGCTGACGAGGGCACGCTGGTGACCTACACCGTGCCGGCCTACGAGGCCGACATTCACCCGATAAAGCCTCCCTTCGCCTACGGCATCATCAAGCTCGACGGCGCGGACACGGGGCTGACCCACATCGTTACCGGCTTTGGGGACGGACAGCTCAAGGCCGGCTTGCGCGTGAAGGCCGTGTTCAAGGAGGACCGTGACGGTCACATCCTGGACATCCGCCACTTCCAGCCGGTTTGACCGGCCGGTGCGCTAACCTTCGGGATTGGAGAGTGCAAAATGGATAAAGTTGGAATTGTCGGCGTCGGCCAGACCAAATACGAGCGCAAGAAGGTCGGCGAGACCTTTTTCGACATGATTTACGAGGTGACGGTCAAGGCCCTGGACGACGCGGGTCTGACCATCGATGACATCGACAACGTGATTACCGTATCCAACGACTTCTGGGACGGCCGGACGATTTCGAGCATGGCCGTCCAGGACGCCTGCGGCTCCCGGCACAAGGACATTTCGACCGTGGAGGGCGACGGCGTGTACGGGGCTTTTTACGGCGCCATGCGGGTCCTGTCGGGCTCTTTCGGCACGACTTTGGTCGTGGCCCACAACAAGTGTTCGCAAAGCCGGATGAACCAGATCACCAACGCCATGTTCGACCCGATCTACACGCGGGCCCTCGGGCTCGACGCCATCACTTCGTCGGCCATGCAGGCCCGGGCCTACATGGACGCCTTCGGGATCACGGCCGAGCAGTTCGCCCGGGTCTCGGTCAAGAACCACAAGAACGCGAAAAACAACCCCTTGGCCCAGATCGCCCTGGACCTGACGGTCGAGGACGTGTTGAAGTCCCGCCTGCTGGCCGATCCGCTCCGTCTGTTGGACGCCTCGCCCATCACGGACGGGGCCGCGGCCGTGATCTGGGCCAACGAGGCGGCGGCCCGGAAGGCCAAAAAGGCTCCGGTCTGGATGAAGGGCGTCGGTCACATGAGCGACGCCTATCACCTGGGCGACCGGGACCTGGCCCGTTCCCCGGCCCTGGTGGGCGCGGCGGGCAAGGCCTACGCCATGGCCGGGATCGACGACCCCCTCAAGCAGTTGGACGTGGCCGAAATCTACGACGCCTTCAGCTACATGGAGCTGATGTGGTACGAGGGCCTGGGTTTCTGCCCCGAAGGCGGCGGCGGCAAGCTGATGGACGCCGGCGTCACCCAGATGGGCGGCGACCTGCCGGTCAATCCCTCGGGGGGCTGCCTGTCGGCCAACGCCGTGCTGGTGGCCGGCCTGGCCCGCCTGATCGAATGCGTGCTTCAGGTGCGCGGTGAAGCGGCAGGCAGGCAGGTCAAAGACTGCTCGACGGCCCTGGCCCACGGCATCAACGGCCCCTGCGGACAGAGCCACTGCGTCATGGTCATGGGCAAGTAAGGAGGACAGGCAATGGGTAAACGCGTAGCGATCGTCGGCACGGGCCAGACCAAGGCCAGCAGCGGCCGCAAGGACGTCAACGGCCAGGAGATGATCAACGAGGCCGTGATGAAGGCCCTGGCGGAGGCCGAGCTGACCAGGGACGATATCGACGCCGTGATCATCGGCAACATGGACCATTTCGAAGGCATCAATTACGTGGACACCTGGAGCGTGGACGGTTCCGGCGGCTTCATGAAACCGATCATGAAGGTCACCACCGGCGGGACCACGGGCACGACCGTGGCCATGGCCGCCTACTACCACGTCGCCTCCGGGCTTTTTGACAAGGTCCTGGCCATCGGCTGGGAAAAGAACTCGGAATCCGACACCACCGGGGCCATCATCACGGCCTTCGAGCCCATCGTCGATCGCCCGACATTCGGCGGCGCGGTGGGCGGCCTGGCCGTCATGGCCAACCGGTACATGCATGACTGGGGGGCGACCCAGGAGGACGCGGCGCGGGTGGCCGTCCGGGACCGCCAGCACGCCCTGAACAATCCCAACGCCCATCTGCGCATCGACATCAACATCGATGACGTGATGAAATCGCCCATGATTTCGTGGCCGATCAAGTACCTCGACATGTGTCCCCGGACCGACGCGGCCTGCGCCGTAATCTTCGCCTCCGAGGACTATGCCGAGAAGATCTGTCCCAAACCGGCCTGGGTCCTGGGCACGACCAACCGGCACAACTTCACCTTTATCGGCGACCCGAGCTTCAGGACCATGATCACCCTCGAGGAATGCGCCAAGGCCCTGTATCCGAGAATCGGCATCACCGAGCCGCTCAAGCAGTTCGACGTCATGGAACTCTACCTGCCCTCCTCCTTTGCCGGCGTGCAGTGGATCGAGGCCCTGGGCCTCTGCAAAAACGGCGGCGGACCCGAGCTGATCGCCAGCGGGGCCACGAACATGGGGGGCGAATGTCCCATCAACCCGTCCGGCGGCGTGCTTTCCAGCAACCCCATCGGCGCCACCGGGCTCCTGCGGGTCGCGGAAGGCGCCTTGCAGATCATGGGACGGGCGGACAAACGGCAGGTCCCGGGCGCCAAAACGGCCCTGTCCAGCGGTTTCGGCGGCTGCTACTGGTCCGACCTGATGGCCTTCTCGGCCAAAAAGCCCAACTGATCGGACGAACGGCGCAAGGAGGTCAACAGACATGGAAGACGTCAAAAAGAAAGAGCTTCTTTCCGTATATTCGGGTGAGGCGGAACAGCCTTTTGAATGGTCGGCCGGCAAGTATGTCTCCCGCTTTCTCGTGGAAATGCGGGACAACAAGCGTCTGGTCGGCTGCAAATGCCCCAAGTGCAAGAAGGTCCTGGTGCCGCCGCGGCGGGTCTGCGGGGAATGCTTCGTCCAGATGGACGAGATCGTGACGCTCAGCGGCGAAGGCAGTCTGTACTCGTTCACGGTGCTCAACTTCGGCTTCGTGGACCCGGACACCGGGATTCAGCGGCCCGTACCCTACACCTGTGCCAATATCGCCCTGGACGGCACGGACTGCACCTGGGCCCACTATCTTGAGGAAACCGATCCGGCAAAGATCAAGATTGGCATGCGGCTCCGGCCGGTCTGGGAAGAGAACCGGCGGGGCCATCTGCTGGACATCAAACATTTCGTTCCCGTGGAAGGCAAATAAGAAACCTCTCCCCGGGCGTCCCGGCCGGATTCCGGCCGGGACGCCCGCCGATCCGGCCCGGCCGGACCGGGCCTTCACAATCCGAACCCAAGCGAGCCGGCCCCGGTCCGTCGACGGCCGGGCCGGTTCGCTCGATTCCGCCCCTTGCGGGCGCTTGATTTTTTGGAGCACAGCCCATGGACTTCCGTTTGACCGACGAGCAGCGCATGCTCAAGGAAACCGTGGCCCGGTTCGTGGAAAAGGAGATCACGCCCCTGGCCCCCCAATTGGACGAGGAGGAGAAGTTCGCCCCCGATGTTTTCAAGGCCATGGGCGAACTGGGACTTTTCGGCGTATCCATCCCCCAGGAATACGGCGGCAGCGATCTGGACTTCCTGTCCTGCGTGCTGGTCATGGAAGAGATCAACAAGGGCGACGTGGGTCTGGGCACGAGTTGGGGGGCCCACACGGTCCTGTGCACGGAAAACATCTTCCGCAACGGGACCGAGGCCCAGCGCCGCCGGTACCTGCCCGGCCTGGTCACGGGCGAAAAGATCGGGGCCCTGGCCATCACCGAGCCCGAGGCCGGATCGGACGCCATGTCCATGCGCACACGGGCCGAAAAAAAGGGGGACCGGTATATCCTCAACGGGACCAAGATGTTCATCTCCAACGCCCCCGTGGCCGATGTGTTCGTGGTCTACGCCAAGACCGACCCCGAGGCCGGCCCCCGGGGCATCACCACCTTCATCGTCGAAGACGGCTTTCCCGGCTTCACCAAGGGCCGGAAGCTGGACAAAATGGGGGTCCGGAGTTCGCCCACCGGCGAGTTGATCTTTGAAAACTGCGAGGTCCCGGAGGAAAACGTGCTGGGCCAGCTCAACCGGGGCGTCGACGTGCTCATGGGCGGCCTGGACCGCGAGCGGATCGTCTTCTCCATCTCGCCCATCGGCGCCGGCCAGGCGGCCTTTGAACTGGCCTATCGATACGCCCGGGACGGGTCCAGTTCGGCACGCCCATCATCGGCTTTCAGGCCATGCAGGAGATTCTGGCCGAGATCGCCACCGAACTCCAGGCCGGGCGGCTCATGGCCTACTGGGCGGCCACCCGGGCCGACCAGGGAGAACGGGTCAGCCTGGAAGCATCGTACACGAAGCTGTTCTGCTCCCAGGTCGGCATCCGGGCCGTGAGCCGGGCCATGGAGATTTTCGGCGGCTACGGCTTCATGCGGGAGTTTCCGATCCAGCGTTTCTACCGGGACGTCAAGGGGATCGAGTTCGGGGCCGGGACCAGCCAGATTCAGCGCATGATCATCATCAGGGAACTCCTCAAGGGCGGTTCCCCGTTTCCACTCTAATAAGGAAAACAAGCATGACCCAGACGTTCAAAACCCGAATCACCGAGATGCTGGGGATCGAGCATCCGATTCTCATGGGCGGGATGCAGTGGATATCCCGGGCCGAATTCGTGGCCTCGGTCTGTAATGCGGGGGGGACCGGATTCATCACGGCCGAAACCATGGCCGACGCCGATGAGCTGCGCTCCGAAATCCGCAAGATGCGGACCCTGACGGACAAGCCCTTCGGGGTCAATATTTCCATGCTGCCCGAAGTGGGCGGGATTCCGGAGCGGACGCTCGCCTTCCTCGAAGTGGTCTGCGAAGAGGGCATCCCCTTTGTCGAGACGGCGGGCCGCAAGCCGGACCTGCTCATGCCCCGGCTCAAGGAGTCCGGAATCAAGGTCATCCACAAGCTGACCTCGGTCCGCCACGCCGTGAGCGCCCAGAAGGTGGGCGTGGACGCGGTGACCATGATCGGATACGGCTCGGGCGGCCACGTGGGCCTGGACGACGTGGCCAACTTCATTCTGATCCCCCAGGCGGTCCGGCGGCTGGACATTCCGGTAATCGCCGGCGGCGGCATCGCCGACGGTCGCGGCTTTCTGGGGGCCCTGGCCATGGGGGCCGAGGCGGTCCTGTTGGGCACGGCCTTCTTCGCCTCCCGGGAATGTCCGGTCCACGAAAAAATCAAAGGGATGATTATTGAGACCCAGGAGACCGACACCGTGCTGGTCATGGGCTCCCTCAAGAACCCGGCCCGTGTGGCCCGAAACCGCCTGGCCGAAGAGGTCCTGGCCATGGAGGCCCGGGGAACGACCCTGGAAGAGCTGCTGACCAAGATAGCCGGCCGGCTGGGCAAAGAGGCGTACTACACGGGCGACGCGGACATGAGCACCGTGCCCTGCGGCCAGGCGGCCGGTCTGATCGACCGGATTCGATCGGTCCGCGAGATCGTCGACGGGATCCTTTCCGAGGCCGAAGGCCTGCTGGACCGACTGAACGGCATGCGGATATGACAGCCTCGCCTTATCGACCCGTTCGCCCGTCGTTCACGGCCTGCCGACGGGGAAAGGCAGCCGCCCGCCTGGCTTCCCGGCCCGGTCCTGTTCGCTTTTTCCGGGACGGGTGTCGGCCGACGTGTTAGGATAGGACCTTTTCATCCCACATGACTTCATAGTTGAAAGGAGGACCTTGCCACCATGGCCAAACCCTTCAAGACCCGGATCACGGAGATGCTGGGCATCCAGTTCCCCATTCTCATGGGCGGCATGCAGTGGATCACCCGGGCCGAGTTCGTGGCCCACGCCTGCAACGCGGGCGGGCTCGGTTTCATCACCGCGGAAAGTTTCGAGAATCCCGAGGACCTGCGCGCGGAGATTCGCAAGATGCGGACCCTGACCGACAAGCCCTTCGGGATCAATATCTCCATGGTGCCCGAGATCGGCGACCTGAGAGAGCGGACCTACCAGCTATGCGACGTGGTCTGCGAGGAAGGGGTGCCCGTGGTCGAGACTGCCGGCCGGAGCCCGGCCCCGCTGCTGCCCCGTTTCAAGGAGGCCGGGGTCAAGGTCATCCACAAACTGACTTCGGTCCGGCACGCACTCAGCGCCCAGAAGGCGGGGGTGGACGCCATCGCCCTCCTGGGTTATGGGTCCGGCGGCCACATCGGCCTCGAAGAGGTGGCCTCCTTCATCTCCCTGCCCCAGGCCGCCGAACGTCTTGAAATCCCGGTCATCGCCGCGGGGGGCGTGGCCAACGGCCGCGGCTTCCTGGGAGCGCTGGCCATGGGCGCCGAAGGCGTGCTCATGGGCAGCCGCTTTCTGACCACGCGGGAGTGCCCCATTCACGACAACATCAAGGCCAAGTACGTCGACGCCCAGGCCGAGGAGACGGTCCTGCTGATGCGGACCATCCGCAACCCCATGCGCAGCATCCACAACAAGCTGGCCGATGAGGTCCTGGCCGTCGAGGCCCAGGGCGCGACTCTCGAGGAAATACTGACCAAGGTCGCCGGCAGGCGAACCAAGGATGCGTATGGCGGCGGGGACCCGGAGGTCAGCATGCTTCCCTGCGGCCAGGTGGTCGGCCTGATCGAGGGGGTGAAAACGGTCCGGGAAGTCATCGAGGACGTCATCGAGGAAGCGGTCAAGCTGCGCCAGCGTCTCGACGCCATGGCGGAATAGTCGGGCGCGGGTTCGCCTGAAAGGAGAGGGTATGGAGTTCGGATTTTCCCGGGAGCAACTGGATTTCCGGACCGAGGCCGAGGACTTCGTCCGGGGTGAACTGCCGCCGGACTGGGACCAGAAGGCCATCTGGTGGCCCGGAGGGTACGGGACCATTCCGGAGATGGAAACGGCCTTTGAGGACTTTTCCAGGGCCTTTCTGAAAAAACTGGGGGCCAAAGGCTGGCTGGGCCTGAGCTGGCCCGAGGAGCACGGCGGTCAGGCCTCGATGATCAAACAGGCCATCCTGGGCGACGTGTTGTCCTATTACCGCGCCCCGGCCGGCGGCGTGGCCGTGTCCATCGCCGCACCCACGATCATCCTGGCCGGCGACCAAGAACTCAAGCGGGAGTTTCTCCCCCGGATTGCCGCGGGAGAAGCCGGTTTCTGGCTGGGCTACAGCGAGCCCAACGCCGGGTCCGACCTGGCGGCCCTGAAGACGTCGGCCGTGGCGGACGGCGACGAGTATGTGATCAACGGCCAGAAAATCTGGAGCAGCGGGGCTCACGTGACCGAGTACGCCTGGCTGATGGCCAAGACCGACTTCGACGCGCCCCGTCACAAGAGCGCGACCCTGATGATCGTGCCCAACGACGCGCCGGGCCTGACCATCCGGCCCATCATCAACATCTGCGGTTTCCACTCCTTCAACGAAGTCTTTTTCGACGAGGTGCGGATTCCGAAAAAATACGTCGTCGGCCAGGTCAACCGGGGCTTCTACAACGTCATGCTGGCCCTGCAGTTCGAGAGGCTGGCCGTGGGCGTGGGGGCCTTCCGGCGGGTGCTCGAGGAGCTGGTCCAGTTCGCCCGGGAGACCGAGGTCGGGGGCGAGCCGCTGTCCGGCAAGCCGGACGTTCGGGCCAAGCTGGCCAGGATGGCCATCGAACTCGAAGTCTTCTACACCCTCTACTGGCAGACGGCGTTCATGCTCGAGACCGGCCGGGTGCCGGAACAGGAGGCTTCGGCCCTCAAGTTGATGGGCACGGAACTCGGCGTCCTGTTCGCCCAGTCGGCCGTGGACGTCCTGGGCCCGTTCGGACTCCTGGACACGGCCTCGAAATGGGCGCCCATGGCCGGTCGGATCGCCCTGGGCTATCTGGACTCCATTTCCGGCCCCATCGGCGCTGGGACCTCGGAAATCCAGAGAACCATCATCGCCACCCGGGGTCTGGGTCTGCCCCGGGGCGAATAGGACAAGGGAGGGTCACCGTGAATTTCGAACCGAGCGAAGAACAACGCATCCTGTTGAAATCGGCCCGTGACTTCCTGAAAAAGGAGTGTCCCAAGTCCCTGGTCCGGGAACTGGCCCAAACCGACGACGGGCACTCGCCCGGGTTGTGGCGGAAAATGGCCGGCCTGGGCTGGGCCGGTCTGATGCTGCCCGAGGCGTACGGCGGCAGCGGCTGGAGCTTTCTGGACCTGATCCTGCTCGTCGAGGAGATGGGGTACCACGCCTGTCCCGGACCGTTCTTTTCCAGCGCCATTCTCGGCGCCTCGATCATCCTCGACGCAGCCGACGAGGACCGGAAACGCGTCCTGCTCCCCCTTCTCGCCTCGGGGGAAAAAATATTCACCCTGGCCCTGTCCGAGCCCGGAGGCGGATTCAACGCCCCGCCCCGGTCGGTCACGGCCGTTCGAGACGGCGGGGAATACGTCATCGACGGGGTCAAGCTGTTCGTGCCGGACGCCCAGGCCGCGGACTGGCTGGTCTGCGTGGCCCGGACCGGAGCCGACCCGGGGGCCGAGGAAGGCGTCACCCTTTTCCTGGTCGAATCCGACCGGACGGGGGTGACCCGGACCCCGCTCAAGACCATCAGTTGGGACCAGCAGAGCGAGGTCGCCTTCGACCGGGTTCGGGTACCCGAGGCCCATGCGGTCGGGCCGATCGACCGGGGCTGGCCGGTCGTCCGAGGCGTCCTGGACAGGGCCGCCGTGGCCCGCGGTGCGGAAATGATCGGCTGCATGCAGGCCGCGTACGACATGGCCCTGGACTACTGCAAGGAGCGGACCCAGTTCGGCCGGCCGATCGGCGCATACCAGGCCGTCCAGCACCATCTGGCCAACATGTGGCTGGACACGTTCAGCTCACGGAACCTGGTCTACCAGGCGGCCTGGAAGATGTCCGAGGGCCTGCCGGCGGAGGCCGACGCGGCCATGGTCAAGACCCGGACGGGCGAACTGGCCCGCAAGACGACCAAGACGGCTCACCAGCTTTTCGGCGCCATCGGCTTTACCATGGAACACGACCTGCACATCTACTACCGCCGTGTCCTGTCCGCGGACATGGCCTTCGGCAATTCCGACCATCACCGGGAGCGGGTGGCCCAGGCCCTGGGCCTGTAGCGTCCGATCGAGGTTAAACCATGTACTTCAACGAAGACCACGAGGCCTTGCGGGCCCTGGTCAAGCGGTTCGTGGACAAGGAAATCAATCCGTACGTGGATGAATGGGAAAAGTCGTCCATGCCCCTGCACGAGGTTTTTCCCAAGCTCGGCGAACTGGGCCTGTTCGGCATCCGTTACGATCCGGCCTACGGCGGCCAGGGCCTGGACGACTGGTTCGACACCGTCTTTCTGGAAGAGCTCGGCCATATCAAGGCCGTCGGCGCCCAGGCCTCGATCCTGGTCCAGACCCACCTGGCTACGCCGGCCCTGCACGAGTTCGGCAGCGAACACCTGAAAAAGACCTGGCTCGAACCGGCCATCGCCGGCCGGCTGGTCTCGGCCCTGGCCATAACCGAACCCGGGGCCGGGTCGGACGTGGCGGCCCTGAGGACCCGGGCCGTGCGCGACGGCGACGAATACGTCATCAACGGCTCGAAGCTGTTCATCACCAACGCCGTCCAGGCCGACTTCCTGACCCTGCTGGCCCGGACCGGCGACAAGCCCGGGTACCACTCCTTCGGCCTGTTCGTCGTGCCCACCGACTCGCCCGGTTTCGTGGTCAGCAAGGAACTCGACAAGCTGGGCTGGCGATGCAGCAATACGGCCGAACTGTTTTTCGACGACCTGCGCGTCCCGGCCGAAAACCTGATCGGCGAGGAAGGGGAAGGCTTCATCTACCAGATGAAGCAGTTCCAGTACGAGCGCTTTTCCTCTCTGCCCATCTCCTATGTCACGGCCCGGGACATGATCGACATGACCGTGGACTACATCAAGCAGCGGATCGTGTTCGGCAAGCCCCTGATCACCCGGCAGGTCCTCCGGCACCGCCTGGCGGACTGGGTCACCCAGATCGAATGCCTTAAACAACTGACCTACCACATCGTCCGCATGAAAATGGACAAACGCGACGCGACCCGGGAGATATCCATGGGCAAGCTCATGGCCGGACGCATGTTGCGCGAGGTGGCCGACGGCTGTCTGCAGATGTTCGGCGGCATGGGCTACATGAACGAAAACCCGATCACCCGGTACTGGCGGGACGGCAGATTGGCCTCCATCGGCGCGGGCGCGGACGAAATCATGAGCGAAATCATAGCCAGGATGGAAGGATTCTGAGATGTACTTCAACGAAGACCACGAGGCCCTGAGACAGACGGTTCGCAAGTTCGTCGACAACGAGATCAATCCTCATCTGGACGCATGGGAGGACGCCGGCCAGGCGCCCATCAAGGACATATTCAAAAAGCTCGGGGACCTGGGCCTGTTGGGCATCACCTACGACCCCGAATGTGGCGGCCAGGGACTGGACTACTGGTTCGAGTGCGTCTTCCTCGAGGAACTCGGGCACATCAAAGGCCTGGGCCTGCCCATCGCCATCGCCGTCCAGACCCACATGGCCACCCCGGCCCTGCACGAGTTCGGCAGCGAATTCCTCAAGGAAAACTTTCTCAAACCGGCCGTGCTCGGCGACATGGTCGCCGCCATCGGCGTGACCGAACCCGGGGCCGGCTCGGACGTGGCCGGCCTGCGGACCACGGTCCGCAAGGACGGCGACGAATACGTCATCAACGGGTCCAAGACATTCATCACCAACGGCGTCAGCGCGGACTTCATCACCCTGCTGGCCCGGTCCAGCAACGACCCGGGCTATCACGCCTTCAGCCTGATCGTCGTGCCCACGAACACGCCCGGCTTCCAGGTCAGCAAAAAACTGGACAAGCTCGGCATGCGATGCAGCGACACCGCCGAACTGTTTTTCGACGACGTCCGCGTCCCGGCCTCGCACCTGATCGGCCAGGAAGGCGAAGGCTTCATCCTGCAGATGAAGCAGTTCCAGCACGAGCGCTACTCGGGACTGCCCTTCATCCCGGTCATCTGCCAGGACATGATCGACCTGACCGTGGACTACATCAAACAGCGGATCGTTTTCGGCAAGCCCCTCATCACCAAGCAGGTCCTTCGCCACCGGCTGGCCGACTGGTTGACCGAAATCGAGCTGCTGCGCCAGATGACCTACCACATCGTCCGCATGAAAATGGAGGGACGGGACGCGACCCGGGAAATCACCATGGGCAAGCTGTATGGCGCGCGCCTGGTCCGCAGGGTGGCAGACGGCTGCCTCCAGATGTTCGGCGGCATGGGCTACATGAACGAGACCCTGATTTCCAGGTACTACCGCGACGCCCGCATCGTGTCCATCGGTGGAGGCGCGGACGAGATCATGAGCGAGATTCTGGCCCGCATGGCCGGGTATTGAATCGCTCCCTGATTTATTAGCCGAGACTCGCATGGAATGATTTCTCCGGCCGCCGGCTTCCTGGCGGCCGGATCTTCGGCATGGCCGGGTCCGCTTTCTCCGGACCCGGTCCCCATTCCCCCGCACGTCGCCCGTCCTCTCGGGGCCGGCCGGCCCGACGGCGCGGATGGGTCCTTGTTGAACCCGTTCGGGCCGGTTTTTTAGGGGCTTTTTTCTCCTTGACAGGGATCAGGTCTCGGCTTATGTTAGTAAGCACTCACTAACAGGAGGGCCGATGGCCACCCAAAGGATGCCCGGCCGGGAACGGCGCAAACAGATTCTCGTCACCGCGGTCCGGGTCTTTGCCCGGAGCAACTACCAGTCCGCCCGCATGGCTGATATCGCCGCCGAAGTGGGCGTGTCCGAGGCGGCTATTTATCGATACTTCCCTTCGAAGAAATCCATCTACCTCGAAATCCTCCGCCACATGTCCCGGCGTATCGTCACCTTCTGGCAAGAGGAGGTGGACGGGTCCCCGGACGCCCTGACGGCCCTGCGGAAGATGGGCATGACCTACTACCGGCGGATGATGCGGCATCCGGACGAACTGAAGGTCCAGTTCCAGGCCGTGGCCGAGGTGAGCGACCCGGAGATATCGACCCGGTTGCATCAGGACCATACCGACTATATCGATTTCATTCGGGGGGTCATCCGCCTGGGCCAGAGTCAGGGATGCATCCGCCAGGACCTGGATGCAGACACCATGGCCTGGTTCCTGGACGGGGTCGGCGTGCTTTTTAATCTGACGAACATGTTATCCTTGAAAGACCCTTTTGACGAAGCAACGGTCGAGTCGCTTCTCGACCATTTTTTGGAATCCATGGCGGCCCGATGAGAATGAGCCGCGGTCGGCGAGGTGGTTATGGCATGGGCGATTGATTTTCCCCTCCCGATATTTGCTCCGATACCGCCGGGGGGAAAGCTGACCCTCCGGGAGGAGGAGGTCCTGCAACTGGTGAGTCTGGGTCTGACCAACGCGGAGATCGGTCAGGTCCTGGAACTGAGTCCCCACACCGTGAAGACGCACCTGGACAACATCCTCAACAAGCTGGGGCTTTACAACCGCACCCAGGCCGCGGTCTGGGCGGCCAAGCACGGCCGGGTCTGACCCGGACATTGCCGTGCCCTGCCCTCGACCGGGGGGGATCATTTCATTCCGGGACGGCCATGTGCCGTCCCGGCCCTTGGAATCCGCCCGATCGACCGGCTTCCGCGGGTTATGGTTTCAGGATGACCTTGATTGACCCGGCCGAGTCGGCCTGGGTGTCAAAGGCCTCCTTGGCCTGATCCAGTCCGAAGGCGTGGGTGATCAGCGTCATCCGGTCGACCTTTTTGTTCCGAATCAACTCGATACATTCAATGACCTGGTCCGGCCAGTAGCCGTAAGAGCCCTGGATGCGAACCTGTTTGACCAGGAAGGGCATGAGGTCCACGCTCACCTGCCCTTCGAAGGCGCCGACCACCACGACCCGGCCGTGGTCCCGCACCAGTTCCGTGGCCTGCTGGATGATCGGGGGGCCCTGTATTCCCTTGATGTATCCCACGGCGTCGTAGACCAGGTCCACGGCCGGCGTGGTCATCCCTGGCGCGACCAGGATGCCCATTTCGCCGGTGATCTCCCGGGCCCGGACCATGATGTCTTCCGAGCGGGGGTTGACGGTGTGGGTCGCCCCGAGTTGCCGGGCCATTTCGAGACGCTTTTCCGAAACGTCCACGACGATCAGGTTCTTCAGCTTGACGTCCAGGGCCTTGAGGCTCTGAATGATGCCCAGTCCGATGATGCCGGCCCCGAAAACGACGGCGGACTCTCCGTCCACCGGTTCACCGAGCCTGGTTGCGTGATATGAGGTTGACAGCGGCTCGACGGTGGCCGCCTCGTCGAAACTGACTTCATCCGGGAGTTTGTAGACCGTGAAGCCGAGAATGGCCGGGGTGATGGGCACGTACTCGGCCATGGCCCCGAAGGCGATGCCGGTGACCCGGTCTCCGACCGAGATACCCTGAACCTGGTCCCCGACCTCGACCACCTCGCCACCGAACTCGTGTCCGGGTACCAGGCCCTTTTCCGTCGGCCGGCCCAGCACTTCTGAAAACAGGCCCAGTTTGTAGAAGTGCAGGTCGGACCCGCAGATGCCGCACGCTCCGACCTTGACCATGACGTCCGTGGGCTGGCAGGCGGGTCTGTCCGTCTGTTCGCAAGTCAAATCCATAGGCGCGTGGTAACAGGCTGCTTTCATTTCCTACCTCCTTTTACGGTTCAGACAACGGTCTGGCCGCCGGTGGACAACAGGCAGACACCGGTCACGTAACCGCTCTGGTCCGAGGCGAACCAGGTCACGGCCGCGGCTACGTCTTCCGGGGTCTGGTACCTTCCCAGCGGAATGGGCGGCGCGCCCTTGAGAAAATCGTCCAGGGACAGGCCGTACTTCTCGGCCTGGCTGGCAAAGGTCTCCTTGAGCTGGTCGGTCAGAATGGTCCCGGGAAGCACGGCGTTGACCCGGATTTTATGCGAGGCGAGTTCCAGGGCCAGGACCCGGGTGTAGTGCAGAACGCCGGCCTTGCCCGCGCAGTAGGCCCCCAGTCCGGGGAACGGCATCTTGCCGGCCTGAGAGGAAATGCTGACGATCGACCCGCCCCGGCCCCGTTCGATCATCCCCAGGGCCGCGGCCCTGGAACAGAGGTGGGTGCTTTTCAAATTCACGGAGATGGCTTCGTCCCAGGCTTTTGCGCCCACTCCCACCAAGGGGCCCATGCTCTCCGGGGGGCCGACGCCGACGTTGTTGACCAGAACGTCCACGCCTCCGAAGCGCCCGGTCGCCTCGGCAAACATGGCCTCGACCTCGGTTTCGTCGGTCACGTCGCATTTGACCGGCAGACATTCGACTCCGAGTTCTTCGATCTCTTTCCGCCGGTCATCAAGTTCCTCCCAGGTCCCCCGCCGGTAGCCGGGGTTGTCGGGATGGGGCCTGGCGATGTCGCAGATCACCATTCGGCACCCCTCCCGGGCCAGACGTTTGGCTATTCCCTGGCCCAGTCCGTTCGGGCGGCCGGCTCCAGTCACCAGAGCGACTTTGCCTTTCAGATCGTCATACATGAACATTCCTCCTTGACAGACTGCTCGCAGTTCGACTCCCAAACAGGCGTCCCGAGCCGACGCCGCCTTCATGCATTGACTCAGATGTCAATTAAGGCGAGTGTAGTGTGAATTCCGGGTCATGTCAAGAAAGCGAACTCAGGCGGGATGCCGTCCACCCGTTGGCGGCCTTCCCGGCCCGTTCTGCCGCGGCGATCTTCGGCCGAACCCGTAGCCCAAGGGTTGAGCGAAGCGGGTGAATGGCGGAATGCGGGAACGGGAAACCAGGTTGAAGCTCCCCGCGGCTTTGCCGCGGGGAATGCGCCGCCCCGCAGGTTCAGGGCCGGGCGTGGTACCCCACCGATTCGATCAGGATGCCGTCCGGGTCCCGGACGTAAAGGAACCAGTAGTCGACGGTGCCCTGCTCGTTGCGTCCGAAACAGGTCGGACGCTGCGGCACATCCAGTCCCTGTTCGAGAAAGTATTTGTGAAGGTCCAGGATGTTGCCGGGATAGAAAAGGCAGACTTCCATGTACCCGAAGTCGCCCCATTCCGTGCCAAAGGGAATCGAGCGTCCTCGGGGGTTGGAGACTTCGTACAGCTCGATCATGCCGCCTCGGCCCGGCTTCCTGCGGCTCGAATCCAGCAGGCAGGACCGGACCCGGGTGTCGGCCTGCCCGGAAATATCGCCCACATGTCCGGAGAACCGGTCGTGCTCTCCGACCACCACATCGAAGCCGCAGTGGGCCTGGTAGAAGGCCTTGGAGCGCTCCAGGTCGGTCACGCTCAGCCCCAGGATTCTCGCCCCGCCGAACAGGCCGTCCTTGACGGGCGCGCCGGCCCAGGCGGCGAACTCGATGATGTTCCCGTCCGGCCCTTTTGCATACACAAATTCGTACGGCCCCAGTCCGGGCAGGTCGACCGAAACCGGCGAGCCGAAAAAGTCGATCCGTTCCGGGTATTCCTGGAACAGCCGGCCCGGGTCGGACACGGCGATGGTCAGCTTGTTCACGCCAATGTCCCCGTAACGGGGGGTGGCCTGGATGGGCCTGGGCGTCGGCCATTTCTTGAAGATGGGTTCGATGATGATCCCGCCCGCCGGTTGGACGGACATGAATCCGGCGTAGTTGTGGGGCGAGTTCCGGTAGGTGTCGGCCATGGAGTTCACCGAATCCTCCCAGGCCTCGAGGACCGCGCTGAATCCCAGGGTCTGCTGGTAGTAGGTTTCGGCCGCCTTCAGGTTCCGGACGCCGAAGCCCACGTGATGCACGCCCGCTGCCTTGTCCACGAATCGCCCCCCTCTTCTTCCGATGCGCCGCCCCGGGCGGTCGTCAAATGGGCTCGAACGCGTCGATGGCCTCGAGCAGTTCCAGCACCTTCAGGTAGCGCCGGTCGCGCTTTTTCAGGATTTCCGTTTCGGTCCGGCCGCCGTAGTCGTAAATACCCTTGGAGGTCTTGGCGCCCAGGTGTCCCTTGGCCACGAGGTCCAGGATGGTCGGCGGGGATTCGTCACCCCTGATGTCCTTGATCAGGTCCAGGCCGGTGAAGTCCATGGTCTGGACCACGCCGACGATCGGCAAGCGGATACCCAGGCTGGACTTGACCGCCAAATCGATCTCCTCGGCCGTGGCCCAGCCGTTGTCGATCATCTCCCAGACGCCCATGGCGATGAGCCCCTGGATTCGGTTGACGATGAAGGACTGGACGAACTGCCTCATGACCACGACCTTTTTTCCGGCCCGGGTCATCAGGCCGGCGGTGAACTCCACGACGGCCGGGTCGGTCTCCGGACCGGGACAGACTTCGACCAAAGGCACGATGTGCGGAGGGGCGAACCAGTGGGCCACGACGACCCGGTCCCGCCGTTTCACCTCGCTCAAAAGGCTGAAGATTTCGAGAGAGGAGGTATTGCTGGCCAGGACCGTGCCTTGGGGGCAGGCCGCTTCAAGCTGGCCGAAGACCCGCCTCTTGACGTCGTCGAGTTCGGCCACGGCCTCGATGGCGAAGTCCACGCCCTGGCAGGCGGCGCCCAGGTCGGTCGTCGGATGCACCCGGGCGGTGATGGCCGGAATGTCCTCTGAAGCGACCCGGCCGAACTCGGCCAGGGTCTCCAGGTTGTTTCGGACCAGATGCTCGGCCCGATCCAGAAGGTCCTGGTTCAGGTCCACGAGGTTGACTTCGATACCGGTCTGGGCAAAGACCTGGGCAATGCTGTGTCCCATGACCCCCGCGCCGACCACGACCGCTTTTTTTACCGCATGCGGATCCATGACTCGTCTCCTTTCAACCCGGCTCCCGGCCAGGACCGGGCTAGCTCTTGAGAAAATCCGGCCTGGCATAATCCGGATCGGGGTAGATGTAGAATCCCCGGCCCGTCTTGGCGCCCAGCTCTCCCCGATCGATCATGTCCTTGAGCGCCCGGGGCGGGTGGTCCCGGGGGTCCCGGGATTCGTTGTAATAGACCATCTCGACACCGTATACCACGTCCAGTCCCACGTTATCCATCAGGCCGAAGGGGCCGTAGGGCATTCCCGAAAACAGCATCCAGGCCCGATCCACGTCCTGAAAGTCCACAAACCCGTCGGCCCACATGTGCAGGGTCTCTTTTTTGATGGCCCGCCAGACCCGGTTGAAGCAGAAGCCCAGGCTTTCCTTCTTGACCGTCAGAGGCACGCAGCCGATGGACCGGACCCAGTCCTTGCCTGTCTCGAAGACCTCGGCCGTGGTCCGGGCGCCGCCCATGACGTCGACCATGGTCGAACCCAGGACCGGAAAGTAGAAATGGATGTTCAGGCAGCGTTCCGGCCTGCCGGTGGCGCTCTCGATCCGGGAGATGGGGATCGAGGAACTGTTCGTGGCCAGGATGGCCCGGGGCGGGGCCAGGGCGTCCATTTCCGCGAAGACCCGGCGCTTGGACTCCAGGTTTTCCGGGCTGGCTTCGATGACCAGGTCCGCGTCTTGCAACGCTTCGGCCAGGCTCGGGCATATCCGGACCGCCTCGGCCGATTCGTTCCAGTCTTCCAGGGAGACCGGAGGGGGCTGGCCGGCCGCGGCGATGACCGAAGCGAGATGCTGGTGCACCCGCCGAAAGGCCTGCTCGTCCGGATCGTAGGCCGCGACCTGATAATCGAAACAGGCGGACAGGGTTGCGATCTGGGCGCCCAGAACGCCGGTGCCGACGACGGCCACCTTGGATATCGACTTGGACATGTTCACCCCTTATATCGATAACCTGCGTTTTCCGGATCGGCCTTCCCCATCAATTTTTATTCAATGGAGTATCGAAGTCGTGTTGAGTTGCGCTTCGCTAACCCAACACGGCTTCGACATGTTCAGGCCTCAGGTCAATAGCCACCTTCCCGTACGGTTTCCCCCATGCAGGGGACGCACCTGATCAGACTTCCAGATACTTTTCCCGGGCCGCCGGATTGTTGTCCAGTTCGGCCACGGTCCCGGAAAACCCGATGTGGGCCTTGCCCATGAGATAGACGCGGTGGGAAAGGTACATGGCCACCTTGAGGTTGTGCTCGACCAGAAGAATCGAGACGCCGACCTTGTTGATTTCCGCGATCACGTCCCGCACTTCCTGGACCATGATCGGGGCCAGGCCCTCGGTCGGCTCGTCGACCAGGAGCAGGTCCGGGTTGCCCATCAGAGACCGGCCGATGGCCAGCATCTGCTGTTCTCCGCCGGAAAGGTGCGAGCCCTTGTTGGTCGCTCGCTCCTTGAGGCTGGGAAAATGCTGATAGATTCGGTCGATGGTCCAGCCGCCCTGTTTGCCGGCGTCGACAACGCCCCCCTTGACCCCCATCATCAGGTTGTCCAGAACGGTCAGGTTGGGGAATATGCGTCGCTCTTCGGGCACGTACCCGATACCGGCCTTGGCCACCTTGTACGAGGGAAAGCCGGTAATGTCATTTCCGTTGAAGACCACCTGGCCGCTTCTGGGTCTGACCAGGCCCATGACGCTTTTGAGCGTCGTGCTTTTGCCCATGCCGTTGCGGCCCAGCAGGCTGACGATCTCGCCTTTTTTCAGGTTGAGCGAGATGCCCTGCAGCACGTGGCTGGCGCCGTAGAACGTATTCAGGTCCTTGACTTCGAGGAACATCCTTAAACCTCCACCACCAGATCACCGAGATAAGCGTCCTTGACCTCCTGGTTGTCCTTGATTTCATTCGGCGGCCCCACGGCCAGAATCTCCCCGTGGTGAAGGACGGTGATCCGATCGGCCAGGGAAAAAACCACGTCCATGTCATGTTCGACGATGATCATGGTCTTGCCCTCGGTCAGGCGCCGGATCAACTGGACGGCATTGTGGGTTTCATCCTTGGACATGCCGGCCGTGGGTTCGTCCAGGAGCACCAGGTCGGGATCGGTGGACATGGCCAGACTGACCTCGAGGGAGCGGTGTTTGCCGTACGAAAGCAGGCTGGCGGGGAAGTCCCGTTCCCCGGTCAGGTTGATCCGGTCGAGCACCGCGTCGGTCTCCCGGGTGATGCCGCTCATTTTGTCCACCCGCTGAAACAGGTTGAAGCGAATGCCCCGTTTGGACAGGATGCCCATGCGGATGTTCTGGAAGGTGGTCAGTTTTTGAAAGGTGCTGGTGATCTGAAAGGAACGGCCCATGCCGATCCGGGCCAGTTGGTGGGGCTTGAACCCGGTGATCTTCTGTCCTTTGAAATAGACGTCGCCCCGGCTCGGTTCGTAGGTCCCGGTAATGACGTTGAACAGCGTGGTCTTGCCCGCGCCGTTGGGGCCGATGATGGCGTGGCGTTCGCCCTCCCGGACCTCGAGGTTGACACCGAAAAGGACCTGCAGGCCGCTGAAATCGTGGTAGAGCCCTTTGGTTTCCAGGATGTTCATGACGCCTTCTCCATGGCCGCCGGTCCGGCGGACCGGGCCGCGAGTTTCGCTTTGATCTGCACGTAAATATACATGAAGCCGCCGGGCAGGAAGAGTACGATGCCGACGAAGACCAGGCCGGCGACCAGCTCGACCCGTTCGGTGTAGGCCATGCTCATTTCTTCCACGAAAAGCAGGACGGCCGAACCCAGGATGGGTCCGAAAAAGGTGCCGATGCCTCCCACCAACACGGCCATGAGCGGCGTGAACGAGACCAGGATGTGCAGAACCCCGTCGGTCGAGACCACGTTCTGGAACAGGGCGAAGATCGACCCGGCGATGCCGGCGAAAAATCCGGAGATCAGAAAAATGATGGCCTTGGTCGGGGCCAGTTTGAAGCCCAGGTAGTCCACCCGGTCGGCGTTGTCGCGTATGCCGACCATCAGGCTGCCGAAGGGCGTCTTGGTCAGAAACCACATGGCCAGGATGCTGAGTCCCAGGACCGAGATGGCGAAATAGTAGAAGTTGGACGGCACCGTCATATCCACGCTCAACAGGAAGGGAATTTTAAAGGGCGGTATGGGGAAGCCGGCGATGCCGTCCTCCCCGCCGGTAATTTCCCGGAATTTGAGGCAGAGGACGAACATGAGCTGTCCGAAGGCCATGGTCAGCATGGCGAATGCGGTCCCGCTGACCCGGACCAGCAGGGGGCTGCATATGGCCGCGATGACCGCGGCGGCCAGTCCGCCGGCCAGCACGGCCGGGACCAGGGGAAACCCGTTGACGTTCTGCAGCAGCAGGGCCGTGGCGTAGGCGCCGGCCCCGAAAAACAGGGCGTGCCCGAAGCTCAGGAGGCCGGTGAAGCTGAGCAGCAGGTTCAGACTGACCGCGAACATGGCGGAGATGCCCAGTTCGACCACGGTGTTGGTCTTGACGATCCCGAAGACCTGGGGAATGATCGCCAGACCGACCAGGACCACGGCCCAGATGATGATGCTTTTCAGTTTCGCGCTCATTCTCTCTCTCCGAAGAAGCCCGTGGGTTTGAAGGACAGGACCACGGCCATGAACAGGAACAATAGCACCGGCGCCAGGCGCGGGATGAACTGCACGCCGTACGAGTTCAGTTCACCGAGGATGAAGGACACGACAAAGGCGCCCATCAGGCTCCCGAATCCTCCAACCACCACCACGACAAAGGCATCCATGCCCATCTGGTCGGCCATGCCCGGGAAAACGGTCAGCAGGGGCGCGGCGGCCACGCCGGCCACCCCGGCCATCCAGGTGCCGATGCCGAAGACGAGCATGAAGACGACCGGCATGTTGATGCCCAGGGCGCTGACCATCTGGGCGTCCGAAACGGCGGCCCGGACGATCATGCCCAGCCGGGTCTTGAAGAGGATAAAGGCCAGAATGCCGAGCAGGACAAAGGAAAGCCCGATGATGAACAGCCGGTAGATGGGGTATTCGAGACCATTGAAATGGACCAGACCGGACAGGGACCCGGGAATCCGGATGACCAGGGATTCCGTGCCCCAGAAGGCCTTGACCGCTTCGGCAATGATGAGCATGAGGCCCAGGGTCAAAAGCAGCTCGCCGATGTGGCCCAGCCCGTGGGCCTGGACCTTGCGCAGCAGAAACCGTTCGATCAGGATGCCGATGATCCCGACGCAGATGGGAGCGAACAACAGGGACAGCCAGAAGTTCTGGGTCCAGGCCAGAAACTGAAAGCACAAATATCCGGCCAGCATGAAGAACGAGGCGTGGGCGATGTTCAATATGCCCATCATGCCGAAGATCAGGGTCAGGCCGGAGGCGACGAGAAACAGCAGCATCCCGTACGCCAGTCCGTGGATGGCCTGCGCGACGTACATGGCGGTAACCGGACTCATGAATGGTTCCTCCTAAACATACGATTTCCTGTTAACGTCGTTTTATGGCCCGCCTCCCGGCATCCAGGCAAGGAAGCGGGCCATTTTTCGGGTTATGCGTTCGTCTCCGCGACCGGGCGGCCGCGAAGAGGCGTCCTATTTCTTGCAGCGGTCCAGTCCCTCGGGAATGTCCGGCATGCAGAACCGGGCCGGGACGACGAAAGGTTTCTGAATGGCCGCGTTTTTCTCATAGAACTTGTTGGGGAACTCGAGCTGGGTGGTGTGCATGTCCAGAACGATCTGGTGATCGCAGGCCCGCATTTCCAGCTTCTCTCCGAAAAAGGCGTAGGTGTCACCTTCCCAGACCTTGATGATCTTTTCCGGGTCCGTACTGCCGGCGCGCTGAAGCACGTCGAAAAACCAGTAGTGGGAAACGATGTCGCGGTTCCAACTGCCGCCGGGCCATTTGTACAGGACGCTGTTGTAAGGCTCCTTCCAGGTCTTGTAGCGAGGCTCCCACAGGCTGAACAGCTTGGCCTGGTTGGGAATGCTGTCGTCCGGCTGGTAGTCCTGGACCACGACCACGCCGGCCCCGTTCGGACCGCCGACCGCCTCGAGCGGTCTCGGGTCGTCCGTGAACGGACCGGCGATGGGGATGATCATGCCCATCTGGCGAGACTGCTTGAGCAGGTTTTCATAGTCGATGCCCCAGTTGCCGGAAATGATGACCTCGGCCCCGGCGCCCTTGATCTTTTCCAGGTACGGCGCGAAGTCCTTGCTGAACAGGGGGTGAAAGTCCTCGCCCACGATCTTGGATTCCGGTCGATACTGGGCCAGGTACTTTTTGAAGACCTCGGCGAAGACGTGCCCGAAGGCGTAGTCCTGGCACAGAAGATAGAACTTGCGCTCCGGCCGGGCCGCGTAAAAATAGGCCAGGGCCTTGGCGTACTGGGTGGTGTTGCCGCAAGTCCGGAAAGTGTAGCGGTTGAAGTTCTTGGCGTCCATGAGTTCGTCGGACAGGGCGGTATAGTTCATGAAAGGGGTCTTGTACTTTTCCGCTACCTGTTGGGCGATCAGGCTGATATGGCTGCCGGCCGTGCCGGAAAACATGACCACCTTTTCTTCCAGGCAGAGTTTTTCCGCCGTACGCTTGGCCGTGGCCGGTTTGACCTGGGTGTCGCCCTTGACGATCTGGATTTTCTTCATCTTCCCATCGACCTTGATGCCGCCCTGGGAATTGATGTCATGAACCACCCAGGCCAAAAGGGCGAAATACGAGTCGCCCACGTACTTGGCCGGTCCGGAAAAGGGTTCAAAGACACCGACCTTGATGTTGTCCCCGCTGGTGGGGAATGTCGGGTTGTTGGGGTCGAAACCGGACATATCCCCTTTCAAGGGTTCAAAGGCCAGGGCCGGGGGCGGGCTGAATCCCGTCAACAGCAGCAGGATCAGACATCCGGCCATCCACGCGTGTTTCTTCCCGAGTCGTTTCATTACGTCCTCCTTCCGCTCGATTGAAGCATCCTTCCTGCCGGGTCGGCCTCGCGCCCGGGGCGCAAGTCGCCGCATCCCGCCTCGGCCTCGGTTCGCCTCCGGTCCCATGGCCGGAGGCGAACCCGATCGTTCAGGTGGTGAAATGTCGATTCCGTTTAAAAAACGCGAGACGAGCCGCTACTTGCAGCGGAAGCCCTTCATGTCGTCGGCAATGGGCGGTTCGCAGAATTTTTCCGGGACCATGAACGGCTTGGTGTAGCTGTCCACATCGTCCTGCCATTTGTTGGGGAAGTCCAGCCGGGAAACCGGGATGTCCCGAAGGGCCTGGTGGTCGCAGGCCCGCATGGTCCAGGTCACCCCGCTGACGGTCTTGTACTTGTCGCCCTCCCAGACCTTCTTGATCTTTTCGGGCTTGGTGCTGCCGGCCCTCTTCATAACGTCGAAGAGCCAGTAGTACTGGACCGCGGTCCCGCCGATCACGCCGGCCGGCCATTTGTACAAACGGCTGTTGTAAGGCTCCTTCCAGTTCTTCCACAGGGCGTGCCACTGATCGACAAAGGCGTTGTTCTGCGGGTTGTCGATGGCGCAGTTGTGATAGAAGACCACGGCAAAGTCCTTGCCTTTTCCCGAACCGATGACCTTGAGTGGCCGGTAATCGTCGAAAAAGGGGCCGGCCAGCGGGATGTCCAGGCCCAACTGCCGGGACTGCTTGATCAGGTTCTCCTCGTCCGTGGCCCAGTTGCCGGAAATGATGGCTTCCGCGCCCGAGGCCTTGACCTTTTCCAGGTACGGGGCGAAGTCCTTGTTGAACAGCGGATGGAAGTCCGAGCCCACGATCTGGGCGTCCGGGGCGTATTCCTTGATGGCCTTGGTGAACTCCTCGGCAATGGCATGGCCGTAGACGTAGTCCTGGTTGAGGAGGTAGAACTTCCGAATCTTGGTCTCCTTGGCGTAGTAGTAGGCAATGGCCTTGGACATGGCCGCCACCGTCCAGCAGGTGCGGAAGGTGTACTCGTTGAAGTACTCCTTACTGGTCAGGACGTCGGAGTAGGCGCCGTAGGTCATGTAGATTTTCTTGTACTTGCCCGCCGTCTGCTGGCCGATGATGTTGATGTGGGTGCCGCTGGTGCCCATCATCACGTCCACCTTGTCCTCGAGGCACAGCTTTTCGGCCACCCGCTTGGCCGTGGCCGGCTTGACCTGGGTGTCGCCCTTGATGATCTGGATTTTCTTCATCTTCCCATCGACCTTGATGCCGCCCTGGGAATTGATGTCATGGGCGACCCAGCCCAGGGTCAGCCAGTAGATCTCGCCGCTGATGGCCGAGGGGCCGGAAAACGGCTCGAAAAGACCGATCTTGATGGTGTCGCCGGATGTGGGGAAGGTCTGCTTGGTTGGATCAAAGGAGGCCATGTCTCCCTTGAGGGGGGTAAAGGCCGCGGCCGGCCCGGCCCCGATCAGGGCCAGAACCAGGCCCGCGCAAAGAACCCAAACGATCATGCCATACGATTTTCGCATCACTCATCATCCTCCTTGGACAAATTTGGTGGAAAACACTCTCGCCCCGAGACGCCTCGGACCCGCCGGGATCGGCGGATTCGAAAAACAGGTCCATACCCTGTCCCGGTCCGATGGTCGGGTGTCCTTCGGCCGGTCAGGCGGGCCGTTCGGGAAGGCCGGGCTGGTAGCGACCCGGCCTTTCCGACGTCCCTTGCATCACCTCAACCCCTCCGTGGGTCTGGAGTCGGTTGATGAGTTGCTCGAACTTATGGGTTATAGATACAGGCTAGCACATTCTTCCCGTCAACGCCAGCCAGAAATTTCCCGGCTTCATGGAACAAGCATGCGTTCCGTTTTCCCAAAGCGGCTAGAGGGATTCGAAAAGCCGCCGCATCTCCCCCTGGGCCTTTTTTCGGTAAAGATGATAGAAAAAGGTGCCCACCACCTCGCCTCCCGCTTCGGCCCGCTTGAAAAAGGTCTCCGAATCCAGCTTGCCCAGATGGGCCTGCAGGTAGTCCTGGATGGCGAAGACGGCGATCTGTCCGACCAGATCGCTGTAATACTTCAACGACTCCGTATTGTGGCCGTCGCGGGGGCTGAGACCGACCCGGTCCATCTCGACGACCAGGCGGGCCAGGGTCAGGTCGTCCTTGTGATAGACCTTTTCGTTCTCGATAATCTCCGGGTGAACGATTCCCCAGTCTTCGAGCCGGGCCAGCCATTTGGGCCCCAGACCGGTGGCCTCCATGAAGGCCGACTCGCTCTCTATGACCGGCCCCCGGCGGCGGCCGGCCCTTTGGAGGTAGGTGGTTTTCAATTCCCTCAGGGAGCTGGGGTCCGTCTTCCGCTGCAAGACCATGATCCGCTTGATGGCGGAAAGGGGCAGGTAGAACTGGTCCTGCAGGGCCTTGATCATGCGTATCTGCTCGACGTACCCGTCACCATAGTCGGCCACGTTCCGGCCGCGTTTGATCGGCTTGGGCAGGAGACCTTCCCGAACGTAATAGTGGATGGTCTCCTTGGGCACTTCGGCGGCTTTGGCCAGCTCACTGATCTTCACGGATCACCCGAATTTTGGCTACAGGTATGGATCAGACACCCCTGCAATCCGGCGGCCGAGCGAACGGCGGCCGTGCGTCTTGAAAGGCGTATCGCCTCACTGGTCCTGGGTCGGTAAATCGATCGACCGGTCTTTGCCCCGGGAGGTCAAAGCTGGTTCGGCATGATTTTTCGGATGACCCAAAGTAGCGAAATCGATGCCTTGTGTCAACAGAAATCTCTTGTTTTTGATCAGGTTGCATATGTAGCGTATAGTATTGATAAATACTCTCTGCACCCGTTTCCGGACCGGGTTCGGACCGCCCCCGAACCCGGGTCCAGGCCGCCCGCCCTCCGAGACCCGCCCGGAATTTCCGGTTGGCTTCACCCTTGAAATCAGGTAAGAATAACCAACTGTCGACATTGTCCCGGCCATATTATTCATCCCAAGGAGGGTTCCCCCGTGTACCAGACGCCTCAAACCATTCCCGGCATGCTCAAACGAAACGTGGTCGATTTTCCGGACCGCGAAGCCTTTGTCTCCGTGTCCCACCGCACCGGGGCCTGGGTCCGTTATACCTGGCTGGACCTGGACCGCCTTTCCGATCGCCTGGCCGCCGGCCTGGCCGGCCTGGGCGTCCGCCGGAAAGACAAGGTCGCCTTTCTGCACGGCAACAGCGCCGAGTGCTACCTGGCCTATCTGGCCATCCACAAGCTGGGGGCCATGTTCGTGCCCATCAACGCCCGGCTGGTGGCCCGGGAAGTCGAGTTCATCCTGGGTCACGCCGAAGCGGATTACGTGATTCTGGGCAGCGACTTCCTTTCCCTGGCCGATGAAATTCGGGGCCGCCTGCCGGTCAAGTCCTGGGTCTGCATGGAAAAGGAAGGCCGGGCGCTCCCTGAATGGACCGTTTCCTTCGCCGCCCTGCTCGAAACCTCGGGTCCGCCGCCCGACGTGGAGATCGGCCCGCATGACGAAGCCGATCTGCTGTACACCACCGGCACCACGGGCATGCCCAAGGGCGTGATTCTGACCCAGGTCAACAAGATCGCCTGCGGCCGGATGCTGGGGGCCTCGGCCGGACTGTCCCGCCGGCAATACGGCTGGGACCGCTGCCAGAACGCCTTCCCCTTTTTCACCTCGACCGGCGTGAGTTCCGTGCTCATGAACTGGCTCTACTACGGTTTCACTCAGATTCTCGAACCGGTCTTCGAGGTGGAGGCCACCCTGGAAACCATCGCCCGCGAGCGGACCACCTTTTACGGCGGGGCCCCCTCCATGTTCATCTTTCTGCTCGACCACCCCCGCTTCAAGGAGTACGACACCTCCTCCCTGCGCACCGTCTCCTCCGGCGGCTCGGCCATGCCCGAGGAGGTCACCCGCCGGATGATGGAGGCCTGGCCGGGCCTGCGCATCTATAACTTCTACGGCCTGACCGAAGGCGGTGTGGGCGGCACCTATCTCGACGCCTCCGACGCCCTGCGCAAGCTGGGCTCCATCGGCACGCCCTGGGTCCCGGACCAGGAAGCCCGAATCGTGGACGACGCGGGACGGGACGCGGCCCCGGGCGAGGTGGGCGAGATCGCCATCCGGGGCCCGAACATCATGAAAGGCTATTACAAGAATCCCGAGGCCACGGCCGACACCCTGCGCAACGGTTGGCTGCACACCGGGGACATGGGCTACTACGACGAGGAAGGCTACTTCTTCTACACGGACCGCATGAAAGACATGATCGTCCGGGGCGGATTCAACATCTATCCCGTGGAAGTCGAAAGCGTGTTGTTCGAACATCCCTCGGTCCTCCAGGTGGCCGTCATCGCCAAGCCGCACCCCAAGCTGGGCGAGGACGTCCTGGCCTTGGTCGTTCCGGCCAAGGGCCGCCAGGTCGAGCCGCGGGAACTCATGGACTTCTGTTCCGACAAGCTCGCGGACTTCAAGCGGCCCCGCGAGATCGTTTTCGTCGAGTCCCTGCCCCTCAACCCCATGGGCAAGATGGACAAAAAGGCCCTGCGGGCCCAGTATATGAATCGCGATTCATAGCCGGGCCCGGCCCCCGGACCGAGGCGTCCGGGGGCGGTCCGCCCGGGACCCGGTCCCGATAGGCGGATGCTTCCAACCTCCATATTTCACTTGATTTCCGGCCGGACTTTGGCTACCCTGCCTTTGCCCCGGGGTCGAGGACCCGCGGCCAGACAACCGTATTTTGGAGGTTCTTGAATCATGGAAAACAACAGACCGTGGCTCCGCCATTACGACTACAACGTCCCCACCACCATTCGCTATCCCCGCATCCCGGCCCAGCGTCTTCTGGACCTGCCGGCCGGCACCTTTCCGGACAAGGCGGCCACCAACTTTTTCGGCACCGAGATTTCTTTTTACGACCTTCGGCAGCTCGCCCTGCGCATGGCCAACGCCCTGGGCGGTCTGGGCATTCAGAAAGGCGACCGGGTCGGCATCCACCTGCCCACCAGTCCCCAGTACATCATCTCCTACTTCGCCGCGCTGCACCTGGGGGCCATCGTCGTCAACCTCAACCCCATGTACACGGCCGATGAGCTGGAAGCCCTCTGCCAAAACACCGGAGTGACCACCCTGATCACCTTCGACATGGTCATGCCCCACATCAAGGCCCTGACGAGCAAGGTGGAGATTCCCCGGGTCATCGTCACCCGGGTGACCGATTTCATCAACGGTTTTCCGATCAGCACGCCGGCGGAAATGGACCTGGAGGACGGCTGGCATCATTTCTCCCGGCTCCTGGACAGCACGACCAGCACCCGGCTGCCCCGCGTCCAGGTGCTTCCGGACGACCCGGCCCTGATCCAGTTCACCGGCGGGACGACCGGCATCCCCAAGGGCGCGGTCCTGACCCACGCCAACGTGGTGGCCGCCACCCTGCAATGCTCCCTGTGGGGCATGCCCACCATCGGCCTGACCCCGCCGGAAAAGCGGTCGGTCATGGCGGTCCTGCCCTTTTTCCACGTCTACGGCCTGGTGGTGGTCCTGAACTGGGCCTTGTTCAACTGCGCGACCCAGATTCTGGTGCCCCGTTTCGACCTGGAAGAGTTCATGGGGATTCTGGGCAGCCAGCCCTCGATCACCTTCTTCCCCACGGTCCCGACCATGATCAACGCCATCATCAACCACCCCAAGGCCGGCGAACTGAACCTGGACCGCAAACTGGGCATGCTCAACTCCGGCGCGGCCCCCATTCCGGTCGAGCAGATCGAACAGCTCCAGGACATGGGCATCTATTTCAGCGAGGGCTGGGGCATGAGCGAAACCACCTCCCTGGGCGTTTCCAATCCGGTCTTCGGGTTGAAAAAAATCGGCAGCATCGGCATTCCCTTCCCGGACACGGACGTGCGTCTGGTGGATGTGGAAGACGGCACCCGGGAGGTTCCCCAGGGGCAGCCCGGCGAGATCGTCATCAAAAGCCCGCTGATCATGAAGGAGTACTGGAACAACCCTGAAGAGACCGCCGGCCAGCTCAAGGACGGCTGGCTCCATACCGGCGACGTGGCCGTCCGGGACGAGGACGACTACCTGTTCATCGTGGACCGCAAGAAGGACATGATCATTGCCGGCGGGTACAACATCTATCCCCGTGAGATCGACGAGGTGCTTTTCCAGCATCCCAAGGTACAGGAAGCGGTGACGGTGGGCATTCCGGACCAGTACCGGGGCGAGACCGTCAAGGCCTACGTGGTGCTCAAGCCCGGCGAAACGGCCACCCAGGAGGAGATCATCGCTTTCGCCAGGGAAAAGCTGGCCGCCTACAAGTCGCCCAAGGCGGTCGAATTCCGAACCGAACTGCCCAAGTCCGCCGTGGGCAAGACCTTGCGCAAGGTCCTGCGAGCGGAGGAGGCGGCCAAGAAAGAGAAATAACCGTTCCGGCCCGGACGCCTTCGGTCCGACGCCCCTGACACGGCCCGATCGAACCGCGCTTGCGCGACATTAGGGAGGTTTAAGATGGGTAAACCGGTTCTGCGAACCAAACTGTGTGACATTCTGAACATCGAATACCCCATCCTGAGCGCGGGCATGGGCCCCAGCCTGGTGGGTGAAAAGACCGGGGCGCCGGTGGAACTGGTCGTGGCCGTGTCCGAGGCCGGCGGCCTGGGCGTTCTGGGGGCCAGCGGCTTCACCATCGACGAAATGCGGGAGGCGATCCGGGAGATCAAGCGCCGGACCGACAAGCCCTTCGGGGTGGACCTGCTCCTGCCCAGCCAGATCGTCAGTCTGGGCGACCAGAAGGTCGAAGGGCCGGCCGAGGTCCCTCTGAGCGAGATACTCAAGACCCTGCCCCCGGCCCATTACGACTGGATCATGAAGATAAAGTCCGACATGGACCTGCCGGACATCGACGCCATGGTCCGCCTGGACTCGACCACGGTCCGTCCCCATGCGGCCGTCAAGGTCTGCATCGAGGAACGGGTGCCTCTGTTCTGCTCCGGCCTGGGCAACCCGGGCTTCATGATTCCGGACGCCCACGCGGCCGGGATGAAGGTGCTGGGGATTGCCGGCAACACCAAAAACGCCCGTCGGATCGCCCAGTCGGGCGCCGACCTGGTCGTGGCCCAGGGCCACGAAGGCGGCGGTCACACGGGCCGGGTCGGTTCTCTGGCCCTCTGGCCCCAGGCCATCGACGCCTGCGCCCCGACCCCCGTCCTGGCCGCCGGCGGCATCGGGGACGGCCGCGGCCTGGCCGCGGCCCTGGCCTGCGGCTGTCCCGGCGTCTGGGTGGGCACCCGCTTCCTGGCCACCACCGAAGGCGGGGCCCTGGACATTCAGAAGGAGGCCATTGTCAAGGCTTCGGACGAGGACACCCGCCGGACCTACCTTTACACCGGCAAGACCTCCCGGGCCACGTACAACAAGTTCCACGACCTCTGGGAGGCCTCGGGACTCGATCCCCTGCCCTTCCCCATCCAGGTCATGCTGGCCTCGGGCATGGTCGAGATGTTCACCAAGGCCGGCCTGAACGACTACGTGGGCCCCTTCTCCGGCCAGGTGGTCGGCCTGATCCGGGAGATCAAACCCGCGACCGACGTCCTCCGGGACATGGTCGCCGAAGCCGCGGACATCCTGGCCAACCGGCTGCCCGCCAGCGTCCAGGCCAGGGTCTGACCGACCGGCGGCCGGAGTCCCCTCCGGCCGCCTTCTTCATGCCCCGGCCCCCGGGCCGTCGCTCATCAAATTCCGGACCGAATGCCGTCAAGGAGGCGCCAGATGGATTACCGGCACATTATTTACGAACCGGGCCGGGTGGCCCGGATCATCCTCAACCGCCCCCGCTATCTCAACGCCCAGAGCTACCTCATGCGGGAGGAGATGGACGACGCCTTCCGCCGGGCCGCCGAGGACGACGCGGCGGGCTGCATCGTCCTGTCCGGCGCGGGCGAGCATTTTTCCGTGGGACACGACATCGGCACGCAGGAGGACGTCGATTACTGCAAGGAACGAGGCGATGTCGGCTGGGCCCTGGACACCCGGAACGAACGCTTCTGGGATCAGCGGGCCACCTTCATGGAAAATACCCTGCGCTGGCGCAATCTGCCCAAGCCGACCATGGCCATGGTCAAGGGCTACTGCATCTTCGGCGGCTGCATGTTCGCTTCGGCCATGGACGTCATCTTCGCCGCCGAGGACGCCCTGTTCCTGCCCGGCACGATCCAGTTCTTCCACGCCCCCTGGGACCTCGGC